>Ga0247682_1000187_pt1 | contig 22553 bp, 36 predicted proteins | sample CNK23_metaG_FD_190130 | JGI IMG/M metagenome (GOLD analysis project Ga0247682, IMG submission 190130) | Soil microbial communities from Purdue University Martell Research Forest, Indiana, United States - CNK23 | ecosystem: Environmental > Terrestrial > Soil > Temperate forest > Bulk soil...
TCCCAAATTTGTGCTTTCAGGGCAAGTATAGAGAACTTGTGAGTATTCAAGTCCATTTGGAGTTCCAGAAAAGTTAGGATTATTCCATGGGTCATTATCATTCTGACTAAGGAACATTTGTAAAGTGACTTTTCCGGCTGATGTGACATCCAAAAGGTACTTTTGAACTCCTATTCTTACTTGTCTTCCTTGATCCCAAAACACTGGAAACTGTTTAGTCTGAAAATATGGCTGTGATAGCTTTGCAAACTGTCCTGCACCTGTGTACGTGCCCCCAGGCCAATTTCCGTTAATGACAAAATTGTTTTCATCAATGATTTGGACAACTGCAAATGCTTGATCGTTAAGAGCGGTTATCCCCAGGCAATTCTGGATGTAAATGAAATCTGTCGTAAACGTATTAGGATTACTACTCTGAAGACAGTGATTATATGAAGTGATTTGAGTGTATCCATTTCCAGCATTTTGCATTGCACTGATCGTTCCAGAAATACTCTCATCTGTTCCAACGCCTTTTACAAGGACATACCCTTGAGGATTTCCTGCAATTACTTGGATCTCATAAGCCGTTTCTGTTCCAGTGTCCCATGTATCTGTCCACTGATTCCATGATTTATAAGGAAGAGTTGCCCATGTCAAATTGGAATTGGCTCTATACTGACCATGGCATGTGAAGTTTTCATAAAAAACGGCCCATGTATTATCCCGGTAGTTGAAGAAAAATGTTTGAGTCGGAAACACCCAGTTTTGACTGTCATCTCCGCTATTATCGACTGGATAGCAAAAGTAAATCCATTCGTTGATATAATCACGGACAGCATTTACTCTTTCTGCTCCATGATTGTCTTTCTGTATTTGGAAGACAGCATTTGGGATGTCTAAATCTATTCTTTGAGCGCTTTGCTGATCAGTTATGCAAATCCCGAAGCTTCCTATATCGATTGCGCCTTTGTCCAAAACAACACTAGAAAATGTTGATGTTGAAGGTAACTCAGAGTTGATATTATAGAATAAAAATGGCTGAAGATCGTTTCCGGTGTACGCAAAACGTGTTTTTCTACCGTTACCACCAAATCCAATCAAAAGAACGTCTTCATTATTGGTCACAGTTTGGATGGGTTGAGATATGCCTGCAGACAGCCAGCCACCTTTTCCTGTTTGGTCTACATAATATGCTGTGACATCAAAAGTTTGATTATTTGGGACAAGAGCGTTGTAAAATGGTGTTCCATTCCAACTCCACAAGACAGTATCTTGAAGCTGAATTGGACTGCCTCCAGATGTCTGAACATATGGGCTAAAAAACAGAAGTCTGTCCTTATATGGCAAAATAGCCAATGCTCCCACAAGATAATATCTTCCTAGAGGAAGACCGTTTATAGATACACTTGATGCTGTAAGTGGTGGAGAGAAATTCACCCAACCTGTCGTCGTGCTAGTAGGAATTCCAGTTTGTGATGTCATATCACCATCATACCAACGAATCCCGTCTCCAGTACTACTTGGAGATGTAGCTGTCAAAGTCTGAAAAATTCCGGAACTAGTTATTGCTTTTCCTGTGGTATTCACTGCAACTGTAAACGTATTTGCGCCAGTTTTTGTGATAGGAAACGCTTGACCGTTTAATAGGTTTGAATCAGCGCCTGTAATCTCATTAAACCACACGTAATCTCCAGTAATTAAACCGTGTGGAGATGCAGTAGTTATTATTGTCGGATTTCCTACCGTGATTGTCGAAATAAATTCAAACTGCATTCCAGGAACGTTGTTTGTTGCCCAAAAGGCACCGGACTGATTAGTTGTTGTGCTAGGGTAGTTTGTAGACCAGAATTGCTGGTAATTTTGTCCAGACCAAGTGACCGGATTTCCTGTGTTTTTATAATAACTAATAGAGAAGAATCGAGTATTTACATCAGCTTGTGTACATTGATAGGCATAGGTCGTATCAAATGCTATTAGATCTGGGTAATTTGACAGTGCATCTGGAGCAGTAAAATCTCTCAGTCCCATGACTGGAAGTCCAGGATAGTAGGAAAATGAGATTAGAGAAGAAACACCTCTTAAAATTCCTCCTGCCGCTCCTCCAGTTATAGTCACCGCACCTGTTGTATAATTTATGGTTCCAGATCCAGCTGGAGATCCTACTAAACTTCCATCTACAGGACTTGGTTCCGTATATGAATTTGTGCCATCTGAAAGATGAATACTCCCAGGAGTTATTTGAGAGAAATTAGAAACAGTAACAAACCCACCGCTTGAATATGCTGTGAAAAGAGTCGAATCAATATTTACTGTGATTGTGTTAGCACCAATATTTCTTGAAGTGATGGTTCCTGTTAAACCATTAATCTGAGTCATGCCTAGGACAGATGAAAATACAACCTCTTCCCCCACGGTAAATATGTCATTTCCTATAGTCACTACTGCGTTTGATGCTTGAGTGATTCCTGTAATGGATGTTTTGACAAGATTTGTGGATAATGCTCCAGCTCCAGAAAGAGTGCCAAATTGACCTACTTGTTTGGCTAAAGGTGGTGTAGAATTCAATACAGATTGAACTTGAAGTGCCAGCTGCCCTAAATAGACCGTCCCACGCTTCCTCTTTACCCTCTGTCTCCAGACATAGGAATTGAATAAAAACGGGAATGCATCGTTGTCAATATTGAACGCTGTTACATCGTCGCGAAGGCCTTTGCCGAAATTTCCTATGTAGACTTGTTGTTGCACGTTAAAATCCTATCGCAACCCAATATACCGATGAACTAGAGCTTGAACCGGATGGATTAATTGTAAATCCAGAAGTTGACTGAGAAGAAACATAGAAGAAGCTGCTACTTGAAAATCCAGTAAGTTGTATTGACATCAGTTGTGATGAGAATGTTTGAGGAAAAGTAATAGCTATACTGGTTCCCACCGTATTTGATAACCCATACTGAAGTAATATTCCCCCAGGAAGAACTGTATAACCGCTTTTTTGGTTACCTGCGGATGGGGTTACTTGTTTTGGAACAGGAGCAACAGGGCCTGTAAGCTGAGTAATGACTCCATTTCCGCTTTCATAAAATAGATTCTGATCAGAAGATGCCGTCTTCGTATATAATTGACCAACTCCTGCAACAACACCAGGGTCTGATCCCTGATTATTGAAATGAATAACTTTGTGATAGCCACCAGGTGTTGCTTGTGAATTAAATCCAACGTGATCAACAGCAATTAATCCTGATATACTTGCAGCGTTTGTCTGCATAGTAGGCTGATCATTTTTTGGTGCATGGTTGGCTGCCGGCACCGTCTGGTCATAAGGAAAATTCGCCATAGATTACCTAATATCCTGTGGATCCCTGGTTAAAGCTACTTTGTGATCCTGAATTACTGAAAATTGTCTGTGTACGAGTTGATGTAAACTGTCTTTGGCTTCTCTTCCAAACTAGTGTTTCCTGTTCTCTAAATAAAGGCTCGTAGGCATTAAACTGATCCCAATCCCCCGTATCCGCAAGCAGTTTTCTGGCTGCTCCTCTAGCAATGTATTCCGCCATGTATGCGAATGGGATTGCTGCGGATGTATTCAAGAATGCAGCGGGAGTCAAGTATGCTTCGATATCGATGCGGTACTGTGTATTAGGAGGTGGAAATATCGTGAGGACGTTGTTAAAGTACAATGCCGCTCTAGATAGGCCTTGTTCAATGTAATATGCCTCTGCTTTAATTGGAACGCCATCTGGGATGGGTTCGTTGAAATATACGTTTGTCGCTACTCCAGTTGAGTAGTTAATCGTATTCTGAGTTGTTGTGTAGTAAGGTGCTGGTCCATTACTTAATGGCAAATTTCCATTCGGCGCTTGACCTGGTTCCATTAAAAGACCATACAGATTTCCATCAGTTCCATCCTGCATAAACAACCCTGTATCTGCAACGACAATATTCCGACCATTTGCAGCCGTTGCAGTAAAGTAGACGGAAGAATCAACACTTGTGACAGGTATTGCTGAAATGAAATCATCAGTCGGGATGTTATTAATCTCCGTAGATGTGATGAAAATGGGGTCTTGATATCTGCTAAACTGGTTAGCAAATGCAATGACTCCAGTCATGTCAACATGGCCTGTAATCGTTGGGAAGAACGGAGCTTGAAGCGTATATGGTCCATTAGTTCCGTTACCAGTTCCTACCTGAGCTACCTGTTGAACGTAGTTTGGCCAAATATTGTAAAAATCGTTCGTTTGCGTGTACAGAGGGCATATGATTCCATTTACCTTAAAGGGCATCATGAATCCCTGATAGACGGGATAATAGGAAATCGTGTAGTTACTATCACCATTTTGAACTTGAGGCGTATACAACGGCATGTTGTATTTATGAATTCCAGGAATGGTCTGAAACGAATAATACGTCTTCAAGTCAAAGAACTGAGCTCTAGCATCCATATCCATTAGGTAGAATCGATTGATATAATCAATCAAAAGACTATCGGTGACGACAGCGTTTGAGGGCGTCTTAATCAGCCTTCTAACATACGTGATGATATCGCTCAGAGTATTCATTACTTTTTCTTATCATGGTGTTTGTGAGCGGCTTTAGCCATCTTATGCAATGCTGCCATATGATGCTTGATCGCTTTGTGGTGATGATCGGGATGATCTTCATGATGCATGCCTTTGTGAGTAGCTTCCGCCTTCTCTTTCATTTTAGCCATTTACTTGCCCTTTTTGTGATTCATTTTCTTGAGCGTCTCGGCAAGAACTGCCTTTTTTTTAAGAGAAGGATTCTTGCTGTGCTCAGCCTTTTTTAACTTGGATTCGGGTATTTTTTCACCCTCTTTTACATGTAGTGCTTTATGGAGTGATCCAGGATGTTTAATCGCCTTTTGAATGAATTTTTCCTTACCCACGTTTGCCTCCAACTTTCATCCCTTTTTTTCTGGCTTCGCTAAGAGCAATTGCGACTGCTTGTTTGCTATCTTTAACAATATGGCCCTTCTTGGATCCGCTGTGGAGCTCGCCTTTGCCAAACTCATGCATGACTTTTTTAACTTTTTTCTCTGCTTTTTTCGATTCTTTAGCCATTAGAAACTCCTGAAGTGGCATATCTTAACATTTTATCTTCGAGTAATATTTCTTCTCTGAAAAATCTTAGGTCTCTCAAACTTAAAATATATCCAACGCCAGAATATTCACTCATTCTTCTTAAAAATTGTGAGTTAACTGCTATCCAAGAATCTTTTTCTCTGGGAGAAAAGTCGTGATAAAAAGATGGTTTTCCTTTATCAGCCAATTCCATAAATTTTTCATATCTTTTGATATAATTTATTGAATTTTTCTCAATCATTTTGAAGTACAGAAAACATTGTATTCTCAAAATATCATTAAGATATATTTTTCTTTCTTTGTACTCTAGCTTTCTTTTCAACTCACGTTTTGAAATTGTCGTCCTGCACTCGCACAGACAACTTTCACAAAAATAAATTTTTACCAATTTAAAATCCTGTCGATGATAAAAAGATTGATTTGTTTTCTGTTTGAGGCATAGCGTCGAGACGTTGTACGGTATTTTCAGTTGTCATGGTGCCATAGTATGTTGCTCTTCCGTCACTACCCGCCATCTTATGTTCTTCCATTTTATAAGTGTGATATTTGCAGTTTTTGATCTGCTCTGCAACATATCTAGGAGCATATACAGGTTTTCCTACAGGAATGACCCACTCTTGGGCTGGCATTCCAGGAAATGGCTTAGTCCATAATTGAATGGATTCTCCGATGATTTCGTTGTTGTAAGCTGTAAAGTAAACGTATTCTTTTTTGAATTCGTAAAGCTTGCGAAACTTCTCGTTAAACTGCTCTCTTGATCCAATAGTGGTTTTAGGCTTGAGATAAAGATCGTTATTTTTAGCAGGAAGTTGTTTCGCAGGTTCGTATTGCTTTTCAAGCACGGGAGCTTTGTTTAACTCTTCCAAGTTTAAAGTAGGCATTTTGTCAATATTTTCTTGGATTTGCCCTTCAACTCTGTCTAATTCTTTTTGCCCTTCGGCGTTCACATTGGGTTTTCTGCTCATTTCTCACCTATGCTGAAACGTTAATAAATGATCCTGGAACGTATGTACCTGTATTGATTCTGCCTGTACTATTAATTTTCCCGCTATTTATGTCTCCTACCGGAACTATCTGTGGCTGTTGTATAGAAGTGCTTGTCACAAATGAATCGACATTTTGAGAAGAGTCAATAAGCACTACTACTTGGTTACTTGCAGGTAAAGAAACAACATAACCTTTTTTTTCATTAAGTTGTACACATCCATTTTGAGGAGGGATGAGAAGCCTTACCTCTTGACCAATCACGTAATTCATGTTTGTCGTAGTAGTGACGGTTGTGGTCTGTCCTAATGCAATATTTGAGATGAAAAACTGAGAAGGATTGAAGTTTTTAGGCTCAATCGGAGGATTGTTGTAAGGCGGCTGTAGATTAAATGGAAAGTTCATTTTTCTCCTAAAAAAGGGAGAGACATTTTAAGTCTCTCCCAATCATCATTACGATGTTACGTTCATGTCATGGAGATATGCACGCCAGTAAATGACGTTGCCATTAGCTCCCACAAGCACAGACGATGCATCGTTGGTACCTGCTCCCGCACCAATGACGAATCCCTGCGCTGTGTTATTAACATAGGCACCCAAAATCGCTGGGCCATTAATTGTATTCACCCTAGTTGTACCAAATGGTACTGAATAAGGAGGAGGATACAATTGTGATCCAGACGAAATTTGTACACCACCAGTATTCACATCTCCCACTGCTACGACTTGTGGGAATTGCTCCCCAGCAAATGATAAGAATGGTTGATTAGTGTTAAAGGCGGTATATGCTGTTGAATTGAAATTTACAACAAAAGTGTTGTAATCGGTCACTGCAACTACGTAACCATAGATCGGAGATCCTGGGATTACGGAATTTGGCAATGAATTCAACTGAGTTGTACCCCACGCTGTAGGAATTCTGAAAGCTACTTCTTGACCCACGACAAAGTTATGAGCATCTGTCGTATCAATTGTAGTCGTCGTTCCAGTGGTGATAGCACTAATATAGCTAACGCCAGGAAAATACAAATATGGGTACAGAACTTTTCTTACGTACGCACCATCGGGTGATCCACTGATTGCGGTATAGTTAGATTGGTTTGTGTTCCATGGAATTGTAAATGTATTGGCGCCAGTTACAGTCACAGTGAATGGAATCCCTGCAATTTGCTGCATACCAGTTGTTGAAGACTGATAGAGGCCTTGAAGAATTACCACATCTCCAGAAACCAAGCCATGTGCTGTAACTGTCACTACAGCAGGATTAGCTTTGGTGATACCGGAAATCTGTAACTGTGGTCCATATTGCAGAAGAGATCCTGCTGCAAATGTGCTGAAACCGTTTGCAATTACTGTATCAGTAGTAAGAACAGGAGTTGCATTGAAAACATTTTCATAAGCAAATCCTTGTCCCATGTTGGAATCCCAAAATGCATAAGGAACACCATGCTGAGCAGGTGTACCAGCTGCAGTGTAGTTCCACAATTCTACTTGATCAGGCTGGAAAGGAAGATTAACGACCTTAGCAGCACCTGTGGATGTGAATGTACCATGTGCCATTCTTGAGTATTCAGTCATAAAAACCTCCTTATACTGCGCTGCCACTCAAACGAGTGCAGAGTAGGTTTCTGATGGCTGTATCCTGTGTGATTGCTTGCGCTTGAGCAAACTTCACTGCAAGAGTAGCATTTTGGGCCAACATACCACTGTAGTATGGGTCACGGTAAATCAGGTTCATGGAATATCCATCCTGATTAATGTGTGTAATCGCCTGCTTGCCCAAAACGGTATTGTAATACACATCTTGGCCATTTGCAGACGCGCCTGGAGCAATTGGAGCTTCAGAGCTTGTCAGGATACGTACGTTGAATACAGATCCCCATTCTGAAGGCAATGCAGAGGCGTTGGAAGGATAGTTCCAGTTGTTCAACACGCCAGAACCTACCAAGCCGTCAAAGTCAGTTTGCAACTGAGTAGATGACAGCATGAAGTAGGACGAACGTATTGGACCTGTTCCGAAACGATCCATACCTTCAATACCTGACATAAATTTGTAGGCATTATTTGTGTCCAAGGTAGTAGCCACGAGGCTAAAATCACTTAGGCCCAAATTTGTAGGATTGTCGCCGTTTGAACCACCACCAGCATTAATCTGGGAAGCGGCTGAAACGATGTAATCCCTAAGGATCAAATCCTCTGCTTGACGCCAAATTGTTACTCCACATAGTGGGGAAAGGTCATTTCTGCCTTTCTCTGCAATTTCATTTTATAGTTGCAGATCGGACTATCGCATCCCATTTCTGGGCCTCTGGACTTAGTCTCTCAGGCTGCACATGTAAAGCGGCTTTACATTGCTTGCCCCTTGTTACCCCATCGGGCCTCCAAGTCAATCACCAAAGGTTTAATGGCCACTTGTCAAGATGGCCACGGCTAGACGCTCGGATACCCAAGCTAACACCATTCATATCTAGCCTAAGAGGGCGTGTTATTCAGCATAACAATCTCATTATAGCATTTCTCACGATACTCTTTCTCTTTTTCTGGTACTTTTGCCAATCCATTTGTAGGATTGTAATTTCTGCAAAAGTTGAGTATTTTTAACGCTTGAACTGCCTTTATTTGAAGATAAGGAATGCATTTTTTAAGAAATTCAATCGCTTCTCCACGAGATTGAATTGAAAATCTAAATGCTGATCCTCTCAAAGCCGTGTTAGCTTTAACAATCGAAATCCCTCCATACTCACAATTTGAAAGGATGTAATTTATCGATCTTTCACTAACCATAGTTAAAATTATTTTTGGTCTAAACTTAACCAAATCTGTTTTTTGCCTATTTTGCCCAGCTTTTCGAACAGATCTTTCTATAGAAAAAGAACCATCGGTGTCCATTAATCCTGCTACATAAGCCCAAAAATATGGATCTTCGCTGTTTTTGCGATTGATCTCCTTACCTTCAACAGACTCAATCTTTCTACTAAGATTCAAATCTTTGCAGGTTTGATAGGAAATTTCTCCGCTTTCAGGATTATCCAAAAATTTTAAAAGTTCATTTGCAGAATCTTGCTTGAGAATGAGATGTTTTGTAACTTTATATAAAAAGTTTTTGCAACCATCAAATCCTTGAAGCATCCATTTCCACACTACACGGTAATTTTCTTTTTTAGGCTTATCACTTGCTACTGTTCCTCCAAATAAATTATTTAGATAAACGCAAGACTGTCTGAATGAATTATGAAATTGAATTAAAGGACAAAGTTTCCCTCTTGGACCCACTCTAATCCCTATATTTCCATCTCCATCGATCAAACCAGCTATATAAGCCATAATTTCCTTTTCTTCTGGATCTTTCATACAACCTCCCTGTGAGGTTATATTATAGACCCTCCAACATTATGCTGCAAGTCTAAAACCCTCTTGATCCTGGAGGATCACCTGCTATTGATGATACACCCAGTTCCAAAAAAAGCCATCTGCGCCATCGATGATATCTCTCTGTGGCACCTGTGCCGGCGGCACTCTGTTACTTCTATTGACCCCTTGCAGCTACAAGGCGGGGAAACCTCTTCGGATCTCCCTCCGTGATTTCATATATTGTCACGGATCAGACTATCGCATACGCTTTCGCGTCCAATGAACTTAGTCGTTCAGGCTGCACGGTTTCCCTGCTTGCCCCTTGTTGTCCTCCGTCTACGCAGCCAGGAGTTCCAAGTCAATCATCATCGGTTTTACATCGACACGCCGGGGTTTATCGATACCTGCATTACCCAATTGAATGGTCGGTGGCTGGAGAGCCCTCGGCCTCATAAAACGCATGGTCGTGCCGCCGTTAGGTGGCATACTGACCTTATCACATCATTCTGTTACTTGTTGACCAATGTAAAGCCGCTTTACATTGGCGGGCCAAATCTTCTCAGCTGGCCTCCCTATGTTTCCATAGGGTTCAGAGCACCGCATCCTCTTTCGAGGTCTTCTCGCTTGCTGCGTTCAGGCTGATTATTTAGGTATGCCCAAATTGGAAATTTGTCATTATCTTTACAACGTATCCAACTATCTTCACATCCCATATATCGAATTAAAAATTTTGAATTTGTAGATTTATCCCAAACCCATATTAATTCTCCATGAGGAGGTCTTATTTTAGAGATTTCATACCATTTCATAATCTTGCCCCTTGTCGTCCTTCCTTAATTGGTTAGGATTTTCAAGTCTATCAGAGAAGATTTATTCACGGCATGTCATTCGTTTACCGTGATGTAGTTCATCGTAGGAGTTGGAACGTAGAGCATCGCAGGCGCAAGCGACTGCAGAATCATCGGCCCCAAATTTCCTGTCGTCGTAATCGACATAATAACCTCATGGAAGAGATTAATATGATATGATGATCGGTAGACGAGCCTGTTACGTCAGTTCTCGATCATATCTAGGGGGGTTTGCGAACACCCAATAACGCGAAGCACATAACGCAGTGCGGGCGTGATTCGTTGATAGCAGTTTGAATATTTTATGTCATCAGACTTGTTTATCAATTCATGATTCAATTCTCACGAAAATTGACCGAAAAATTGACCTCGGGCAATTTTTGAGCAATTAGTTTCTATAAATAGGAGAATGATGCGAGGAGAATGATACAAGAGTGGAAAGCACAAATTAGATTGCACATGAAAAGACCGAGATGAATCTACGGAAACCCATCCCAGTCAAAATTTAGAATTAACCAATGCGAGCATTTCTCTGTAGCTCTTTCATTTTATCGTAGGCGTTCTTTTGTCCAGATGGGCTGAAATCCCCTTGCATAGCATATCCTGGACCGGCTACTCCTGTTGGCTGATAATAGGGGGAGCGTTTGTTGGCATCTATCTTATCTTGAATTCCTGAAGCTTTTTTCTCTGGCTGATCAAGACCTAGGGCTTTAATGCTCTTATAAACTAGTTTTTGACGCTCAAATCCTTCAGGCATCTCTAGGATGGTATCTGCGAGCTCTTGGTCTTTCTGATATAGCTTTTCAGCATGTTTTAGGGTGTCATAGAAATCTGGATTTTGATTGATCCAGTTTTTTCTCTTCTCCTCGTAGATAGCAGTTTGAACTGCTTTTTGTATCTCGGTTTGAGTTTCTGCCCTTATCTTTTCTCCATGTTTAGCTAGCTTCTTATCAAGCTTCTTTGGAACTACATAAGGCTCATCATCGTCATCATCATCTGGGGCTTTTTGATATTCTTGCGCTTTCCTTTCTGCTTCAGCAAGACGAGCATTCACTTCTTCCATTTGCCTTTTGTACTTATTCTCAAGTGCACGAAAGTTTAATTCTTTATCAGAAATTTGTTGATTTTCTGCTTGAGTTTCAACTTGGTTTTCTGTCATTTTGAAATTACTCCTTGACGCTGAGTTACGTTAAAATATTCATCCTACAATACAACTATGGATAAAGAAAGAGAAAAAGCAAAAAAAGATTTGATAAACTTCATGCATATATGCGGATTCGACTGGATCGACGATGTCGCACTATTTTCTAAAGAAGAGTACGTAGCATCTAAAAGACAAGATGGTACTTTATGGTGGAGACCCTTGGAAGTTGAGGGAAGTGGTTTCACACGATTATTTAAGGGAAGCATAAAGGAGATATTCAATGAAGATAAATAGGTTAGAGACTCACGACAGACTCCAGCATTTTAAGAAAGATCAAGATCAGAACATATTTCTAGGGGCTGAAACATGCATGAAAAGGAATCCCGACTCTTTATTTCTTCAATCGCGATCTCCTTACATCTATATCTTTGCTCATCCAAGGACTGCTGATGATGGACTCACAAAGGTAATGTACTGGCAACCGAGATTGTTAAAACCACCTGCTCAAACCAATTCATACCTATTCAGAGCACAATCCAACAGCGATATTATGGAAATATGCTGGATATTGCCACCAAGAGAGATGTGGGATCAGTACACGTTGGGAAATATTACGGAGCATAAGGATGTTCTTTGGTCGATTGACATGTTTATGAATCATCGAGATCAATTAAATTCTCCTCATCCTGATGATTTGGACGAAAAGGTAGCCTCTAAGATATGGCTAGAGCTGGTCGGAAATATTAGATCAGAAAAACTGATGGCTAAAGTATTGGAAGTGACAAGTGGCTAATTTTTAGAAAAAAATAAACAAGTTTAAGGAAAGAAATGCTTCTAGAAATAGAAAAAATAAAACAAGCTAAACAACTTAGAGATAACATCTTAGAGGCTATGCTGTTGAATGATTTTTTCCTAGGAAGAAATTATGTTCATAAGCGCAGAGATCTTGATATAATCTCGGTATATCTGGCTATTTGTCTAATGGAAGAAAGTATTAGTGCAGAAAACCTTGAAAACTTGAAAAAACGAGTATTTCAAATTAAGGATTGTTTAGAAAAGGTCTTCACAGACACAGGTGAAGAATGTGAAAGTTAACATAATACACGATATCAGACTTAAAGTTGTTTAAAAGAAGCGTCCAAGAAGTTTTTAGCCTATCCATTGGATAGGAAGTGTTTAAAAATTAAGATAATATGACTGATTAACTAATTTTTACATATAAAATTACCGATATTTATTGATATATATCAATTTAAAAGACATATATGAATTGCTTATTAAAATCATAGGAGGTTTTATGTGCAAAGAAAATAAGTATACAGAACACTGTTGTATACAGGGTCCACAAGGTGTTCCAGGACTACAAGGTCCACAAGGTATTCAGGGAGTACCAGGATCTCAAGGAGTAAAAGGACAAACTGGATTACAAGGTCCACAGGGTATTCAGGGAGTACCAGGAAAAGATTGCGATTGCACAGGAATTGCAGATCGTCCATATGCAAACGTGTATGCATCGGTTGCTCAAATTATCCAACCATTTAATGTTCCAGCTGTTGCAGATCAAGTTCTTTTTGATCTTCAAAATTCTGTTTCTGTTGGTGATTTTGATCTATCTCTAATGAGCACAACTGGAGATTTAAAATTCCTCAAACATGGTATTTACCATTTACAATGGCAATTACAGGCTCGTATTACTTCTCCAGTACCAGTACCAGTTCCTTCATGGTCATTTGGTTTTTGGTTCGACGGTGTTCTTGTGCCAGGTTCAATCTACTCTGGATTTACACAAGCTCCTGGAGATGATGCTTGTCATTCTACTGGTGACGTTATCTTTGAAGTTAAAGCTGGATCATTGTTGAGATTGAGAAATACATCAATTTCTCAAGTTTCATTAAATCCAAGCGTGACAGGATCTGTATTTCCTATCACAATAGCTTCAATTAATATTGAATGTCTAAAACTCCTTCCTTAAAAAGGTCCCCCGTAGGAAACTACGGGGGTTCCCCAAACACAAGGTACGAGGTCATCCTATCATTCGTTCTTGATTAAATCAAAACTTTTCTGATAAACATAGATTTTTTGTTCCGTTGTAGCTCAGGGGTAGAGCAGTGGACTGTTAATCCATTTGTCGGTGGTTCGAAACCATCCAGCGGAGTTCTCAAAATACGAGGTACAAATGGTCTGCAAATGGATGGTAAACAACCCACTCACTTTAAACGAAAGAAAAAAGATAAAAGAATGTATCGACCTAAAGATGTCTTATGGGAAGATGTCTAAGGTTATCGGAAGAGCTAAATCTACTCTCTTGCATGAAGTACAAAGAAGAGGAGGATTCGAAAGCTATGATCCTGTAGAGGCTCAGATGGACTTTGAGAACAAGCAATACCTAAGAATGAAACACAGGAGAAGTTTATATGATACCTGTAGGGTTCTCTGACGGAACAGTAATAAAAACACATGTTCCTGAGTTTCCCAAAGAAGACGAGATTAAAAAGGTTGCTTTGGCTATTCTTATGGAACTGCGAGACATCAACAAGAATGTGCGAAAATCACACATTTAGGATGAATCCAAAGATAGGAATGTTAGAAAACAACACATTTAGGAGTCGTCATGAGATACGCATTGGCAATTTTGTCCACGATAACATTAAATAGTTGTGCCGTTGGTGCAGCCACTTCGGGTGCTTCTATCTGGGCATATTCAGCTCATACTCTTTCAGCAGAGACTGAGCAAAGGATTGTAGACAGGGTGAAATGTGAAATTTACACAGAAATGGACAACTTTGATAATGGAAACGATAGATAATAGGATGGATATTATCCCTCAATCACCGGATATTTCGGATATTACATTATGAATATCCCTCCAGTCCCTCCTGATCCGCCTATTCCGATAAACCCTAGGCTGGAAGTTAAAGATTATCATAAAAATGATAACATTGAGAAAATCGTTCGGGATATTCTTGCGATTATAAGAATGGACAAAACGAAAGAAGGTTGAGCTATCTAATGTCTAACTCATAAATGGCATCTTTTATTTCTTGAATCTTCATGCACATCATGGCGGTATGGAAATCTTGAGCCATAACTTTAGTCAATTCGATGGCGTCTACCATTGAATATTCACTATATTCATCTTCAAGAATATCGCATGCCTTAGATAGATAGTGTCTAGCCGTCATCGCTGCTTGTTCCATCGCCTCGCGTGCGATTAAATCAACTTTCATGAAAATGCCTATGCTAAAGACTTGGGTGGTTTACCCATTTTTGTTTTTGGAACAGGAACAAATCCTGGAGAATATCCGCCATCTCTAACACGACCAAGTGGTTGACGAATTCCTTGTCCGTAGTTATCACCCATGCCATATTTTGTGTTGGCAGTATGGGCAAACCTATTCTTCTTTGTCTTGGAAGGAGTGCGATTGAACTCTTCAGCTTGTTGGGCTATTGCCATATCAATCGTAATCGACTTCTAGAGTATTGACACGACCTACAGGCACGGCGTACTTGGCAGATTCTTTTTCTGTGCCAACAGGAGTTTTAAATCCTACGCCATATTCATTTCCTTGGGCAACGTAGCATCCCGTTCTTTTGTCGTAAGGAATCGTATTGGATTGAAACCAATCGTCTTTCTCCTTTTTCGCGGGAGCGTCCATTTTATTCTTAAAACCAGTCTTCATAATGATAAGGGGCGTTTTTTTCAATTGGACGCCTTACCAATGAAATTAGTTTCTGAAGTTTGTCTTAAGTGGATGCGCTTTCGCTTTGCGAATGTTTTCATCTTGCGCTGACTTAATAGCTTCTGTCGTATCTTCATAGCGATTGAGTTCGCCTGCACCTTCGGCAGACGTTTCTCTTTTCGTGTGTACGCCTTCTGGAAACACAGATCCTTTTGAACCTTTTCCAGCCCAGAAGGAATGATCATCAATTCTTTGCCCTGCCATACTTACTCCTCGAGCATTAGCTCATTTAAAAGTATTTTATATTCGCCCAACCATTTGTTGGCCAGAATAATCATTCATGATTTGTGAAGCAAATCGTGTGCTTTCCGCTGTCGATCTGGCTCTGTACTTGTTTATTCTGTCGTCCATGTCGGTTTCTTCGTCCATTCTGTCGATCTTTGCTTCTGCAAGAGCCGTCTCAACCTCTCCAAACTTAGCAATGACATCCATCATCTTCTCTATGGCTTCCATTTTGGCTTTAGTAGAGAGTGCTTCGTTCTTTTGAACTTCAGAGAGACGCTCTTCAAATAGACCCACATTACTTTCAGAACGGCCATGACGCTCTCTAGCTGTAGCCAGATTAGCCATAGCCCTAGTATACATCTCTTTGAGTTTTGCTTCTTCAAATGTATGCTGAATGTTTGTGGCCTCAGCTTGTACTGCAGATGCTTGCTCCTCTTGTTGTTGGAGGAACTGCATTATCTCTGTCTTGCCTTGGATATTCATGTCTTTAATGATCATAGATGCAGGAATGACCTCGCGACCAAATGCAGAATTGATGTCCATCATCTGCTGAGCCTGGAAGGATTTCTGTGTTGGTGTGTCTAATCCCTCTTCAACCACTACTTTGTACTTAGCAAATATCTTGCTGAAGAAGTGAGGTGAGGGCTCTTCCCCAATGATCATTCCAACTTTCGACGCTTCCCAATTGTTAAGCACAATCTTAAGCATCAGATCACCTAATTGTTTAAGAGATGAATCCCACTGATCAAAGTACTTCTGGAAGACCATCAGGTTAGCGGCTTGCTTGAGCATTACTGTGAGAGAAGATGTCTGCTTATCATCTTGTCCAGACCAGTTCTCAAGGTCAATTCCAGACGTTGCAAATATTAAATTTCTCATTTGATCTGCAAGGGCTAGATCGCTTTCAGGTACAGCTGAAGGTATGATCTTCTCAACATCTGTCATGTCATAGCCTTCATTGACGATGACGTCCCATCCTTGACCAGATTTCTTTAGATTGTCTTCGTTGGCTACAGCACCAACTTTACGCTTCCATCCAGCATTAATTGTCGCTGCAGTGATGTCGTTGTTAGTTATCACTTTCCAGTTGAATAGGAACTGACTATCACGCATTGTCCTGACAAGTGATCTCACGCGAAGATCATAGTAGTTGTTATGCGGCTCATAGTTCCAAAATACAGGAACAAATGGACATGTATCAAAACCAAGAGGATTGTCACCTTGGAACATGAGCTGATCATTGAGAACAGTTGCAAGCTTCCAGCATGGAACTTCAACCTTTACCTCTTCCATATCGGGCATGTTGGATAAGATTTCATCTCTTTGTCCGTCGCCTCCCGCATAATCAAAGAACTGATTCAGTCTTTGGCTATAGAGCATAGGCTTCTTGCGCTTCCACTTGTACCATACATAGGACAAGACCATGAGGTCATTGCGGGCCATGTTATAGTTTTCTGGAAGAAAGTAGAAATTACCATAGCGCTGTGGCGTACCTGCCATGGGTGCTATAGATTGCACCTTGTCTGGGAATCTATCCTCAGCCTCTTTTTTGCTGATATACTCTTGCGTCCAGATGAATTGTGCCTCGTTAATATCGTTACGCCAATATGGATCGATAAGGAAAGAGTTATATTCCCATACTTTCAACTTCATATCGCCCTGTGCTGGGTCTGAAGTAAAGTCTAGATAAGGCTGAAGCAATACCATTCCAGAAATCGCAGAGAGCTCACATGCTTTAGAATATACTTCATTAATCATTCCCGTCTGAGATACATGCGTGATGATGCGAGTATATTGATCTGTCGTATTAGGATCAGAACCTTCAGTGGGAACATAGTTAATGCTTTTTCGATGCTGTCTCTGATAGCCTGTAATCATGTTTACAGGCTGCTGAATCAGATTGAAGTAGTACTGATTGTTCGAAGAATTCGGGCTGAAGTTAAAGTATCGATTGACGAACGTTTGAGAACCAGCATAAAACAGGGTATCAATGTTGCTTTGATTCCACCTGGACTGTTCTATGGGTTGAAACTTCGAGTAAAGATTGTCGAGCCACTGTTTGATATTTCCTTGGTTTGGTTCCAAAGAATTATTCCAAGGAGGATAGTACAAGATCTCTCTCCAAATTAAAATCGTTACTTTACAACTTTATATCTTCAGCTGTCCAAGAAGTCAACACCTAGAATATGGATGAAGCTTTACCAAATCTCTCATTCATATATTTGGAAGCATTATGCGCATAAGGCTCATACACGGCCACTTTGTGTGTAGAAATGACGTAACGCAACGCATCAATTGCATGGTCATCCTTCTTTAAAGGCTCGTCATGTCCTCTTTCAATGCTTTTGTGGTCCCAAACATAGCTTTCAACTTCACGTATCGTATTCGTACATTCTTGGCATATGAATAGAGCACCTCTCTTCATTTCATTCGTCATCTTATAAATGCCGTCTTCTACTTCATTGTTGGCATCAATGACAGCCATTCCCTTCTTCCTCAATTCTGTCTTAAATGATGCAGCACTTGGGTCAATGTAAAGCAGCTTTACAGAATAAGGTTCTAACATCTTTTCTATGTCCTCAGCCATCTCAAAGTTGGTTTTTTGCCTTTCCTTCTTTCGGTGATCCCAATAGTATTCCTTCTCAACCCACATAACTTTTCCTGTTTGCGAGTTCTTACCACTGTGTACACCGATGAGGAGGCAAACGCATGGATTAGATGCGCCGTAGTCTATACCTGCAACCCAATAATCTGCAGCAGCTGGCGGCCTACTAACGACATGAAGTTTTCTGTCAAAGAAATCAAATATTGCACCTTCTGCTAGACACCAAAGACCGAGAACATTTCTCTTATAGAATATACCGCTTGAAGCCTCTCGTATGCGGTCCTTATATTCACCAGTAATATATGGATTGTCATCGAGCTCGAAGTGAAGAGCATAGTAATTTGAGTTTCCCTCTTCAGCTTTATCAATCCAGTCTCTTAGCTTATGCTTAGGATGACTTGGGTTCATGGCAGCGAACCCTTTACTATGTGGAAGTGACAAACGGCTATCTATCATGTCGATGATAGATTCTGGGTAGAGCGTCATCTCGTCGCAATAGACCAAAGACATGGTTAGACCCTGAAATGCACCAAGGGCACCTTCATCTTTAGCTCCAAGTACTGTGATAATCTTATCTCGGAAGTAAAGTTTCTTTCCGGACCACGTACAAAACGGCCTAAAAATGGCCATCTCTGGGGACTCCATAAGAAGTCGCACTATATTTCGATATGCCGTATCAAATGTATGACCGACAATATATATCTGTGAATCTGGACATCTAGTTACAGCATGCATAAAGGCAAAGACAGTACAAACCGTCTTTCCCGTTCGAACAGCGCCGTGAGCCAAATTCCATTTAGCCGTAGCACCAGAGATAAATTGCATCTGCTTTTTGCTAAATGGGTCCATCTAGCTTTCTTTAGATACTGAAGAATTCTGTTCCAATACCTTTGCTGCTTCCACTGCATGGCCGAGTTGCAATTTAGAGAAGAAATCCATTAACGTGTTGAATTTCTCTGTGGTAGCGGCAATCGCTTCCTTCTCGTCTTTGCCTGCCTCTTTCTGCTCAAGACGAACTTTTCCTAGCCAAATAAGAAGTGCATTGTCTCCTTTATCACTTAAACCAATTGCTTTGGCATATTGCACTGCTTTTAACAAAGAATCACCGCTTTGTTTTTTTTGCTGTATATATTGGGTGAAAGATACCCCATATTGTTCTTCTACTCTTCTATAAAATGTATCGTGATGCATACAAAAGAAAGCTGCAATTTCGGTGCCTAAGCATCCGGCCATCATGAGTTCGTCAACTTTATTCCAATCGATAGGTATGAGAGGGCGATGGGCTTCTTTTTTTACTCTTTTCCCTCTATTTCTTATCGTCATGAAATATTTCTTGTTTAAAGATTTATAATCCTATACCATTGACATTATGGAAGATACCCCCATTAAAAGAGAAGATCTCATTCAAATGCTAAAAGAAATGATCGATAGTTATGATCAACTTCCACCGTCAGCGATGGTAAATGCACCGACGAATTATGATTTCACGGCTCTGATGATTCTTCTTCATCAGATTCTCAAGCTTCCTTCCTAATCTTTCTCTTTCTATGAGGTGTATATTTCCTTATGGGTATCTCTAATGCTAAATAATCTAGCACATCTTCATTCTTGATGATGTAAGAACTTCTGTATTTTTCGTATTTGATCTTGTCGGTGTAAATGGCGTGGTAGATATGATGAACAGGAATATTGAAGATCTTTGAAATCATTCTGGGCGAATAGATACCGCTCTTCCTATCGTAAATTCTATGACCTTTGTCATCTAGAGAGTAGAAACGGTCGTATTTCTTTTTCTTGTAATTTTCCAGATCTTTCATTTTGATAAAAACGCGCCCGTGCATACGAGTGACTGGAATTCTCTTGCACTTTATCGCTGCTCTAATGGAAGGCTGCTGTAAATCTATAATTTCAGCAGCTTCGGCAACTGTGATCAGCTTTTCTTTTTCTTCATGAGTTTGTCGCATTTTGCCATCTTCTTGTCATGCGCCTTGTCTAATTTGAGAAGGCTGTTTGTGTCTTTCTCTGTTTTCTTGACGTCTTTCTTGACTTTCTTGATCTGCTTATCCATATGAACTACCTTATGTTGATGGTCTATGATTTCATTAACGGCTATTGATTTTTCTTCTTTATGAAAACGGTCCAATATATTTTCTACTTTACTAAACAGATATGGAGCGATGAGATTAGAGGCGTGAAGCACTATCTTTGCTGTCCAAAGCAAAACGCTTGCATAATGTAGATGAATCATTCGTCTCTAGACTTCCTTAAAATTAAGTAAACACAAACGACTGTGACGATGGCTGCACTGCATATAAAAAGAATGGCTAATTTCATATCGCCTTCATTGGCAAGGAAACGTCAGCCTTGATATCTGGTTCTGCAGTTTGAGTCTCATCGACTACGTCACTTGCTGTGCCTTCGGTGTGAACCATAGTGATAGAATAAGTACAGCTGCAGAGTGCAGCTAGAGCTAGATATGGAACATATTTCATAACATCCTCCATTTTAAAATATGTTGTATACGATTGGTCTATTTTTCAGAAATATTTTCTGATGCCAATTTGTCGCATTCTTCAAATGTAACACGTAAAGCATAGACTTTAGGACCACCATATTTCTGATCAAATTCAAAAGTCAGGTTGGGATTACTGTCGGCCCTTCCCGATCTTGCGTCTCCCGTTATCCATTCCGAAATGCAATCTACTGACCATTTGAGTGCATAGCGAAGATTGTCATGGGAATCTAGTTTTCTTGGGGCGATCCTACAAAAAGTGATCTTGCATGGAAGCTTTGGCTTCTTGCTAGCTAAAAGATGAAGGCTAATCGTTTCTCGTTGTAGCTTGTGATAAGCGGCTCGAACCTTCCAATTATGGGATATATTCTGCTCAGACTTAATCCTTAAAGGAATTTCTATCTCGTATTTCATTGACAACGCTTTTGTAAAATGTTAGCTTGACAAACGCATATTGTCTTCCTTGTGTGGGGGCCTTCTGGTTCAGGGCCAGAGGGCCTTTTTCATTTCAACAATCCGGAAATTCCGGATGATTCATTCTATCTTGAAATATCTTTCCATGTACTCCTGAAACTTTGGATCATCAAATCGATAAGTCGATGAGGCTGGACCCTGACAAAAAAGAATGCCGTCTTCCAAAACTTGAAATGATGTGTATTTTCCAATGGTATGCATTTTCCCTTCCTTGTCCAACTTCCTATATTTCTCATACATTCCTTTCGATTTTGACTTAGATTTCGACACAGGCGGTTTCTTTTGCTTACAGCACCAAATTAAAAGCTGAGCCAGGCTCTCCCTTGGCTCTTCATCTTTGGCGAAATCTAGGGCCAAAAGAATGCGTTCTAGAGGGTATCTGCTTAGATAGATCTTATCGTCTTCAGTTAGATCTTCGATATCCAGCAAACAATCCGGAATTTCCGGAGGATTCCTTTTTGGGCGCAGATCTTGCCTTTTCTTAGAAGAAGAGACAACGACAGGCGGCGAAGCCGCTCTTGTTGTTGTTTCATTATTTATTTTAGCTTCATTACTTACTAGTGTCGCGTTTTCCGGGGCCGAGCTTGCCGGGGCCGGATTTCCCGTCTCCGGCAAAGATTTGTTAATTGGTGTCTCGTAAAGAATGTACTCAACCTCATTAAAAGAACCTTTGTTTGATCTATGCTGCTGCCTTACGCAATAGCCATATTTTATGAGCTCATTAAATGCCGCACGAAGCGAATCTCGCCCCTCTTTTAAAACCGTGGTCATTTGCTGTATATGAAAACTCCACCCATCTGGCTTGCTCATGCAATATGAAAGCAATCCCTTTGCTTTCAAGGACAAGTTTATGTCTTCAAGAAAGTTTTTGTTTATGATGACATATGGATGGTCTTTATCCTTGGATGTTCGGACTAGCATGATTTACCTACTTTTTCAAGGATTGACACAGCTTCCATAAAATATTTACAATCACAAAGCTCATTGATAAGAGCACTTATTTTTTCTTCGGAAACTTGTTTGAAGTCTCCACCAGATTCTAGAAAGCAATAAACACCCTTGGATTCAAGGGATATATTATGATTCTCAATGAGATCTCTTAAAATATGGACACATTCATCATTTTCATTCTTAAGAAAACCGTTCGTTTTCAGGATATCGATCGCTTCCAAAATGCTTTCTCTTGAAAGAAAGCCAAGGATTTCTTCTAAATCTTCTAAAGGACAAGACATTCCAAAAATACAATCGTAAACAACAGCAGCATCCAAACCATATTTTTCTGCAAAATCCATGCTAAAGGAAAGATAAGGGCCTGAAAAATTCTCCATGACAACCTCCTTATATAAAATTTGTTGAAGAGGTGGTTGACAAGAATTCGTTGAAATGATAGATTCACAGACATAACTTTCTGGTGAGAATTTAAAATATTCTCGTCTATGAATCGTTGAAAGGGGTTTCAACGAATTCCTGTCCTCCAGGGGGCGTCCTTTAACGGGGGCGCCCTTTTTTTTCTCTCGATTAGGCTAATATCTCTAACTCATTTCTGCATTATCATCAACATTTTTCTTAACGCAATCTTTAAGAAT
>Ga0247682_1000193_pt1 | contig 22235 bp, 17 predicted proteins | sample CNK23_metaG_FD_190130 | JGI IMG/M metagenome (GOLD analysis project Ga0247682, IMG submission 190130) | Soil microbial communities from Purdue University Martell Research Forest, Indiana, United States - CNK23 | ecosystem: Environmental > Terrestrial > Soil > Temperate forest > Bulk soil...
CAATTCCTTGGTCTCGGTGTCGGCGGGCTCTTTCGTTCGCGCGTCGCGAACAAGTTCAATCGCGCACATACCGCCCAGTCCGCGGACTTCGCCGACGAGTTCCCACTTCTTCTGCCAACTGCGGGCGCGCTCTTCGAAACGCTTGCCAATCTCCATCGAACGAACCAGCAGTCCTTCTTTCTCGATGGTCTCAATCGCCGCAAGCGCCGCGACACAAGAAAGCGGATTTCCGCCAAACGTTCCGCCTAGTCCTCCGACGCCCGGTGCGTCCATTACTTCTGCCCGTCCGGTGACGGCAGCGAGCGGCATGCCGCCGCCCAGCGATTTCGCGCTGATAAGAAGATCCGGCTCCACGCCAAAATGCTCGCACGCGAACCATTTTCCGGTCCGCGCTATGCCGGACTGCACTTCGTCGGCAATAAATAAAATTCCGTGCTTCTTGCAGATTTTGTGCAAGGCGGCAAAATAGCCGCGCGGCGGCACGACAAATCCTCCTTCACCAAGCACAGGTTCCGCAATCACCGCGGCGACGTTCTCTGCAGCGACATGACGTTTGAACGCGTCTTCCAAATGATGAGCGAACTCATCAACAGTCGTGCCCGCAGCACTGCGATAGGAATACGCGAATGGGATGCGGTAGACGTCGGTTGCGAGCGGCTCAAAACCGGCTTTGTAGGGATGCGGTTTGCTCGTTAGGGTCATCGCCATGAGCGTGCGGCCATGGAATGCATCTTCGAAGCAAATCACCGCGGGCCTTTTTGTATAAGCGCGCGCGATCTTGATCGCGTTCTCCACGGCTTCGGCGCCGGAATTGACGAGCACGGACTTTTTAGGAAACTTCCCCGGTGCGAGCGCATTCAATTTCTCGGCGACGGCGATGTAGCTTTCATATGGTGTAACACTGAAACAGACGTGGAGAAATTGGTCGACCTGTTCTCGCAAAGCGGCGACGACGCCCGGGGCTCGCTGCCCGATGTTCAAACAACCGATGCCGCCCGCAAAATCAATGAAACGATTTCCGTCAACGTCCTCAAGTACCGCGCCTTCCGCCTTCGCAACGAATACCGGTGTCGAATGATACGGTCCGCGCGCCACAGCCGCGTTCCGCCGGTCCATCAGCGCTTTCGATTTCGGACCGGGAATTGCCGTTCGAATTTGAATCGTTCCCATATGCGTCCTCCTTCCTGCTAGAAAAATCTCAGTACCAGCCAATCGGAGTTTCGTCCAGATTGATGAAGACCTGCTTGGTTTCCAGATATTCCTCGAGCCCCCACGGACCGAGTTCGCGGCCGAAACCGGATTGCTTATAGCCGCCCCACGGCGCCTCGACATAAGTGGGTTGCATGTGATTCACCCAAACGATCCCGGCGCGCAACGATTTCACCACGCGAAACGCTTTGTAGATGTCACGGGTCCAGACCGCTCCAGCAAGTCCGTATGGCGTGTCGTTCGCAATGCGAATCGCGTCCGGCTCACCTTCGAACGGAATGACGGACGCCACTGGGCCAAAGATCTCCTCTCGCGAAATGCGCGCGTTGTTGTCCACATCGTAGAAAATCGTGGGCTCGACGTAATAGCCTTTTCCGATCTGCTTCGGCCGGCCGCCGCCGATTGCGGTTTTTGCTTCCTTCTTCCCGATCTCCAAATACGAGCTGACCCGGTCGTACTGCTCCTTGCTGACGAGCGGGCCCATTTTCGTTTCGCGCTCCATCGGAGGGCCTAGCTTGATGCGTTTCGCTTTTGCCGTCATGGCTTCGACGAATTTCGAATAGATCTTTTTTTCGACCAGAATTCTGCTGCCAGCGGAACAAACTTCTCCCTGATTGATGAAGACGCCGAACAAGGCACCGTCCACTGCCGCTTCCCAGTCCGCGTCAGCAAAGAAAACGTTCGGTGACTTTCCACCGAGTTCGAGCGTCACCCGCTTGAGGGTGTCCGCAGCGCTCTTCACAATAATTTTTCCGACCGCCGCGCTGCCGGTGAAGGCAATCTTGTCCACGCCCGGATGCGCCACGAGCGAAGCGCCCGCCGTTTCACCAAGGCCATTCACGATATTGACCACTCCAGGCGGCAGACCGGCTTCCTCAAACCAATTCGCAAATTCCAGCGCGGTAAGCGGCGTCTGTTCCGCGGGTTTCAGAACGCACGCGCAACCCGCGGCAATCGCCGGCGCCAATTTCCATGCAGCCATCAAGAGCGGATAGTTCCACGGAATAATTTGTCCCGCGACGCCAACCGGTTCGCGCAATGTAAAACTCAGGGCATTGGCTGGAACAGGATTCACATGGCCCGTCACCTTATTGGCCAACCCGCCGTAATATTCGAAACAGGTCGCGACGTCGGCGATGTCGTATTCCGCTTCGACGATCGGCTTGCCCGTGTTGCGACATTCGAGTTCCGCCAGCATGGCGGAGTTCTGCCGGATTTTCTCTGCCAGCCTAAATAGAATTCTGCCGCGATCTTGCGCTGTCGTCTGCGGCCACGGGCCAGAATCAAAAGCCGCGCGCGCGGCTTTCACTGCGTGATCCACGTCCGCTGCCTCTGATGCGGCAACCTGCGCAATCACTTCTTCGGTGGACGGGTCGTAGACTGGGAACGTCTTACCGTTCGAAGGGCTTTCCCATTTTCCATTTATATAGTTTTGATAAGTCCGCACACTTGCTGTTGCACCGCTGGACATAACTTCCTCCCGCTCCTGCTAACCCGCTCGCTGGCTCAAACGGCCACTTTCGCCGCTTGTTTTCGCCGGCCGTATACAAAAAAGAAAAACGCAGCCGCGCCAATGAAGAGCAGCGTCCCGCCTACCATCCATACCTCGTAGCGAATAAGGGATTTGATCTGCTGCGCCGGAAAAAATGCAACGCCCATCGCTAGACTTGTAGATACCAGACCGCTGATTCCCGCAAAAACCAGGGTCGCGCGGCTATAATGCGTGCGCACAAATCCTTCATCCACGGCAATTTTCAGTAGAGCGCAAAACACATACAAGAACGGCACCAGCTGAAGCACAACAGCAAGCGACAACAACTGCTGAAACGATTCCTGCACTCCGGAGCCAGTGACCAAAAAATTGAGCACTACCAGAATCAACGAAACCGCTGCATGCACGATGAGTGCAGCGTAAGGCGTGCGGTATTTGGGATGAACCTTGCCCAGCCACGCCGGCATATAGGAATCAAGTCCGGCCACAAACGGTATCCTGGCGGAACCGCCCAGCCAGGCTGAACCAATCCCCGCGATAGACAGACTCAGCAGAAAGGCGAATGGCGCAACAATCCAGATCACCCCAATTCGCTTTGCCATCAAACTCACTGCCTGCACAATTCCTTGCAACACGCTGATATCCGATCTCTGTACGGCAACAACCAGCGTCAACGTCGCCCCGATATATAGAAGCCCAGAAAAAACTCCGCCCCATGCCACTGCTCCGGGGAGGGTCTTATCCGGCTCTTGTATTTCGTCGCCCATGACCGATGCAAGTTCCAGTCCCACAAGCCCAAAGCAAATCACTCCAAACGAATTCAACACAAATGTGGGATTAGCAGGAATTCGGAAATCTGCCCATGTGACCGTGGATCCAAACCGCGCAAGCGTGACAACACCAAGCCCTACGAGCAACCCTGCCGCTACAAACGTCCCTACTCCGCCGACATTGTTGATCCACTTTCCGACTCCCAACCCGATAACATTCAGCACAACAAGCACGGCCAGCAAAAGCACGGATGCACTCAGCGCAAATGTCTTGCTGTCCGCCAAACTTTCATGTCCCGCGCCCAGCACAAACACCGAAACGCCGACGAAATACAGCATCACCGTCGGAACGTACATCATGTTGTTCGTCCAATAGCACCAGCCGGACAAAAAGCCGTGGAAGTCGCCGAAGACTTCCTTGGCCCACAAATAAACGCCGCCTTCTCCTGGGTATCGCTTCGCCAGTTCGATCACCGCGATCCCTTGTGGCCAGAAAAACGAAATCAGCGCGATAATCCACAGCCAAACTGTCACGCCGCCGTTCGCCGCAATCGACGGGAGTACGTTCAAATTAAAAACTGCGACAACAAAAAGAAGGACGAGATCCCGCTGCCCCAGCACGCGTTTCAGGTGTGGCTGTGTTTCCGTGATCCCGTCCGCCAATCTTTCTCCTCAATACCAGCGCGCTCCAGGGATTGCGCGGGCCGTTGATTGCTGGATTCTGCCGCTTTAGTGGCCCGCCGCTGCTGTGACCATGCCGCGTTCCGCCTGCGCGCTCGCCAGTCCGGGCGCTACTTCTTCGAACGCCGCGAGATGCTTATCAATATCCGCGTCGGTGTGCTGCACGGAGACCGTCCACTGCTCATCCCACCAATACGGCTGCGCGAGAACGCCGCGGTTCACCATGCCAAACCAATAGTGCCGCCACAAATCGATGTCGATCTTGGTCCAGTCGCGATAGTTGCGGATCTCTTTCGGGTAAAGCATCAGCGCACCGTTGACTCCAGCGCTAGCGACATACGCCGTCAATCCGGCCTTGGCCACAATCGTGCGGTAACCTTCGGTCAACTTCTTGCTGAGCTTGCCGACGTGTGTGTACGCGTCGCGAGTCAGCACTTCGCGGAACGTCGCCAAGCCCGCAGCCATCGCTACGCGGTTCGTGTTATACGTGCCGCCATGAAAAACCTTGTGGTCAGAAATCAGGTTCATCACCTTGCGGCTTGCGCCAAACGCGCCGAGCGGCAATCCGCCGCCGATCGATTTCGCAAGGCAAATCATGTCCGGTTTGACGCCGAAATAATCGCTCGCGCCGCCCCACGCTAATTTCGCGCCGGTCTTCACTTCGTCGAAGATGAGCAACGCGCCATTCGCATCGCAAATCTTCCGCAGCCCCTCCAGGAATCCAGGCTGAGGAATACACAAGCCCACGTTCATTAGAATCGGCTCAAGAATAATCGCCGCGATTTGACCGGGATATTGCTTGAAGCGATTCTCCACGCTGGCCAGATTGTTGAAGCTTGCAATCAGAACATTGTCGACGGCCGCTTTCGGCACGCCGCCACCACCCGGTACGGAATTGGGTGCGTTTTCATCGCCATACTCCGTCTCCTTCGGCTTCACGCTTACGAGAGCCGTGTCATGCAGCCCGTGGTAAGAACCTTCAAACTTCACGATCTTGTCGCGGCCCGTCGCCGCACGCGCAATGCGGCACGCGTGCATCGTCACTTCGGTTCCGCTTGAGCCGAATCGCACCATCTCGACCGGGTAGCGCTTGCAAATCTCTTCCGCAAGTTCCCATTCCTGATCGTGCGGCATACCGAACGTCGTGCCCAAATCGAGCTGCTCTTTCACTGCTTTCACCACGGCAGGATGGCAATGCCCCGCCATCAGGGCTCCGAAGCACAAGTTGTGATCGACGTATTCATTTCCATCAACGTCGTGAATGCGGCCCGCTTTTCCATCCTTTACAAAAATCGGATACGGTTCGTAGTGCCGGTAATTGCTTGCCACACCGAGAGGAATCCGTTCCAGCGCACGTTTGTGCGCGGCCGCGGATTTCGGCGTCCTCTTCTCGTAGGTTGCGATTTCCTTCCGCAGTGCTTCGTACATAACTTCTCCCTGAATCCAGCCCTCCGCGTTACGGAGAACCTTTGTGCAGGTCTCTTCCCTGCCGTCAGTATCCTTCCGAAATTCTTTCCTCAGACGCGCAGAAGCGCCCCGAGCGAGCCGGGGCGCCTGCGAAGCTTCCCTTGTTAAAAGGTTACCTTCAGAGCGAACTGGACGAGTCTTGGATCCCGCGCTCTCTTCACGCGCCCGAAGTCCGACCCGTCGGTGGTGTTGCCGTCTGGCTGGAAGAACTGTGCATGATTGAAAGCGTTGAGAAAGTCCGCCCGGAACTGCAGTTTAAACCGTTCGTTGACCGGCGTTACTTTCATAATTGTGAAGTCCCAGTTGTTAATTCCCGGCCCGCAGCAAATGGTGCGCGGCGCGTTGCCAATGGTGCCCGCCGCCACAGTGTCTTCGGTGAATGCGTCCGGATTGAATCCGGCATTAATTAGAGTGCAGGTGGAAGGATCTGTCCCTGTGCCTGCTGCGCAAGTCAGCTTGCGAGGATCAATCCGATGAAACGGTGCACCGACATTGGGCTGACCCGGCGTCTCGAAATCGAAGCTGGACTGCAGCTCGATGTCGTCTTGTTCCGTGATGCGGATCGGGAAACCCGACTGGAACGTAGTGATTCCAGACACAGCCCAGCCGTCCAAGGCCTTACCCTTGAATCCTTCGTATTTCGGCAAAGGCAGTTCCCAGTAGTAGCTCAGCACGAAGCGTTGCCGCGCGTCAAAAAGCGACAGCGCCCGATTGCGGCGGGGATTAACAGGATCCACCAAGCTCTCAAAGGTAGAGGAGTTGTCGATCGATTTACCGAGAGTGTAGGCCGCTGTGAATTGCAGCCCGTGCGCGAAACGCTTCTCGACGCTGGCCTGGAAACCGTTGTAGGACGAGTTGCCGATCGTGTTCTGGGTAAAAATGCTCGAGAACACATCAACTCCGTCCGGTGGGCAGCCGGTTCCCGTGAACGGATCGCACAACGGTGAAGAATAAGGACGCAAACCAGGAAGCGTAATTTGCGTGTCCACCGCGGGCGTGATAACACAAGCAGCTGGAGCGTTCACAATCGGGCAGGGAGTATTTGGTCCTCCGGGCGTTGGACCCGAGATGTAAGGCATGTGAAATGTGGTTCCGGCCGGAAGGGTGAACGAATAACCGGTGTCAGCAAAAAACGGGCCGCAGTCCTGTCCAATGCTTTGCAGGTCGAGGCACGTATTGGGATTCCCTGGATTCAAGTCTTGCGATGCGAGCAACCGGTGGCCCTGGCGTCCCACGTAAGACACGGTAAGAACCATGTCCTTAGCGAGTTCTCTCTGGATGGTGAAATTGTATTGTTCCGCGTACTGGGTGCGGGGATTCTTGGCCGCCTGCCCAAATAGAAGAATGGGCCGAAAGAGCGACCAATCGACAGGCTGCCCACGGGGAGGATTCAGAATTCCATTGAACGGGTTGGGAAACGCCGTTGAATTGTCCTGACTAAGGAACGGCGTATTGAACTGCGTGTTGAACACGAAGGTGCTGCCACCAAACGGCGGTTCGGCGCTGAACTGCTCCAGAACCAATTGCTCGACCGGATTGTAGAAAAGCCCGAAGCCCGCGCGAACCGTTGTTTTTTTGTTTGGCGCCCACGCAACACCGATTCGCGGCGCGAATGAATTGTAGTAGGTGTCGGACAGCCCGTTGGGCACACCCTTGTCACCAGGAACCACCAGCCCCAACGGGGTTACGCCGGTGTTGTTACAATCCGGGTTCGCGACCCCAAAAGACTGAAAGAAAGTAACCTGCGATGCTGAGAGTTGGCACGGGTAAATCGTGGAAAGCTGCCCCGGCCTGAACGTCTGCACTTTGTGGCCGATATCGGTGAGCGGAGTGTTCAATTCCCAGCGGAGACCGTAGTTCAGTGTCAGCGACGGCCTGATTTTCCAGCTGTCTTGAGCAAACAAATATAAGGATTTGCTTCGTACCAACTCTTCCTGCGCAGAACCTTGCCCGTATTCGTCGGGAACGCCAAGCAGATAATTGGGAAAGAGGTTCGCATAACCCGGATCGTTCGGCCCTCCGCCGAAATAGAAGAATTGTCCGTTAATGTCAAAGTATAGAGTTTGGTCAAATTTCTGATAACGCGTGTCGACACCAAACTTCAGATCGTGTCTCCCGATCGTCTTGCTGAAGTTATCGGACCACTGGTAGGAGTTGCCAACCTGGGGCAATTCTCCCTCAAAGTTATTTCCGATGTTGAAACCGCCCGAAATGTTGATGAACGGCACGCCTTCGCGGCTCGCTCCGAGATTCGGATGGATTCCCAAATCGGGACTGGCGGGATCTGCAAAGCAATTCGCCGCAGCAACCGTCTTACAGGAATCCTGCACCAGCGCCGTGTGCTGCGGGTGAAGGAACGTACCCTCGCCCTCGCGGAACAGGTTGAACCGCACCTCGTTAACAGCCGTCCCGCCGATCCGCCACGTGTGATGAATATTTACTTGCTGGATCCTCTCGTCCGTGAGGTCTCCAAAACCGGGCAGGTTCGCGCCGCCGGCCTGGAACCTGGCAAACGGTTTGGCCAAATAATGATCGGTTAGGTAGTAGTATCCCGACAGATCTTGATTCCTGGTCAGCTGATGATCGATCTTCACGTCAAAGTGATTACTGTGCTCGTGTCCGAGTGGAACATCCTGGAAAGAGTTGCCACCAATATTTGCGTGTGGAACAAGACCCAAAAGATCGACCGCGGTCGGATCAAGACAAGAAGTCGGGATCTGGTTGTCCAAACCCGTGTTGAGATTGGTAAAAATACCGGGCAGAACCGGGCTGCTTGGATTGTTGGGGTCCTGAAGATGCGATCCGTAAAAAGAATCCTGTTGAATCGTCAAGCCGCTCCGCGCGAGGACGTCCTGGCCGCACTGGCCGCCCGAACGCGCGTTCAAAACATCCGCGAAGCCTTGCTGTGTAATCTGGCCTGCGAAATTGAGGCCTGAACTGAGATCACCGGCCAGAGCCTGCCCGCCGCTCGAAAAATCGCCAGTCCTTTCTGAATCCGTGGGAACCGTAACCACATCGCCAGAAGTTCCCCGGCGTACACGGTCCCCTTCATAGTTCACAAAGAAAAAGGTTTTGTCTTTCTTCACCGGCCCGCCGAGCGTAAAACCGAACTGGTTTTGCAGATAGTCTGGCTTGCTGGTGTCGAAAAAATTTCGTGCGTTCAAATCCTTGTTGCGGAAATATTCGTACGCGCTTCCGTGCCAATCGTTCGATCCGGACTTCGTCACAACATTGACTACGGCGCCGGAATTGCGGCCATATTCTGCATCAAAAGTATTCGTTAGAACGCGAAACTCCTCGATGGCATCCGGGGACGGCTGAATCGCGGGCAGCCCCGCGAAAAGATCGTTTCCGTCTCCGCCGTTCACCGTAAAGTTGTTGTCGCGTCCGCGTCCTCCGTTCACGCTCACCACGCCAGCGCGGTCGCTGCCATACACCGAATCCAATCCCACCTGCGACTGCACGCCCGGTTGCAACTGCAACAACTGATATGTATCGCGCTGCGCTAGCGGCAAATTGCTTACCGCTCTTTCTCCCACAACCGCGCCTAACTGCGTTGTTGTCGTATCTACCAGCGGCGCCGCTCCGCTGACCTCCACAGTTTCCGTCGAACCGCCCACTACAAGGGGAATGTCCAGGTTCGCTACTTCGTTCAGGTTGACGACAATTCCTTTGCGCAAATATTTCTTGAACCCCGGGTGGTCCACCTGAATTTGATAAGTGCCCACGGGTATTTCGAGGAAAATGTACTCGCCCGTCGCGCTCGCCTGGCTGTCTCGCTGGGTTCCGTTGGCTTCGTTGAGCAGCAACACTTTCGCGCCAACCACCGCGCCCCCGCTGGGGTCGGTGACCGTGCCGCGGATTCTTCCCCCCGTGCTCTGCGCATCGGCGACGCCGGTGCAAAGTGCTGCCACTACGACCACGGCAACGACCGCCCAACACAAAATAGCCTTACCTGTTCTTTCGAAGGACTTCATCACTTCACCCCTGTCCTCGAAGTTCTGTATTTACACGGTATCTTCGAGGTTGCTTGTGCCCCGCAAACCTTACTATAATCCTGCAAACTTAGGGGATACCGGCCAGAGTGTCAAGAAGAAAGAATTTATCGTCAGCATCGGAAACTGTCGCCCCTGAACCGCTTCTGCGGATCAGTGAAGTCGCTCGCCGCGTCGGTATTTCCTCCTCGGCGCTTCGTGCGTGGGAGTCGCTCGGCCTCGTCGTTCCGCAGCGCACGCGCAGCAAATATCGCCTCTATACAGTGGAAGACGTACGCGTACTGCAGCGCGCCATTTTTCTTCGCCGCGCCCGTGGCTTAAATCCCGCCGCCATCGTGCACGTTCTGAAACGTCAAGGCGTCGTCTCCGTTCCAGCAGAGAGCGTTCTTTCGCCCGGCCAGCGATTCCGTCGACTCCGCCAGAAACGGAACCTCTCGCTCGTCCAGGTCGCAAAAGCCACCGACGTGTCTGTGGGTTTCCTCAGCGCGCTTGAGCGTGGCCAAATGCGCGCCTCCGTCGCGACGCTCACGCGTATCGCGCGCTACTACCGCACGAACCTTCTTTCGTTTTTCGACGACTCCAAGAACAATTCCCGCCTCGTTCCCCCTGCCGAACGCCGCGTTCTCGAAACCACAAAGGGCGTTCGCATGGAACTGCTCGCCTGGGGCAACAAAGCGATGGAGCCGCATCTGTTTCGCATCAAGCCCGGCAGCGGCAGCGGTGAACCCTACACCCACGAAGGCGAGGAATTTCTCCACGTCATTCGCGGCACATTTGAAATCTGGATTGGCAACGACGAGCACTATAAGCTCAAGCCTGGCGATAGCCTCTATTTCGAAAGCTCCACGCCGCACCGCTGGCGCAATCCCGGCTCTTCGGAATCCTGGCTGCTCTGGATCAACACGCCGCCAACGTTTTAAATTTGTGCCGTCCGCTCTTTGGGGGCCACATGAAACGCCGTTTCTGCTTTCTCGCGGTAATTTCTCTGACATTTCTTTTCTCTTCGTGCCAGAAAAAACAAACGACGCTCAATCTTCTCGTCTGGGAAGGTTACGCCGAGTCGTCGTTCATTCAGGCTTTTGAAGAAAGCCATCACTGCAAGATCTCCGCATCCTACATGGGTACCAGCGACGAACTCGTTGCGAAACTCCGCGGCGGCAGCGCTGCAAACTATGACGTCATCTCTCCTTCCAGTGACGTCGCCGCGATGATCGTCCGCTCCGGCCTTGCCGAACCGTTGGATCTGGCGAGAATTCCGTCCTATGTACAGCTTTCCGCGAGACTCCGCGACTCCAACCTGGTCAAGGCGAACGGAAAAACCTACGGCGTTCCCTTCATGTGGGGCCCGAATCCCCTTCTGTATGACACGACGGCATTCGCGACTCCGCCGGATTCCTGGGCCGCACTGTGGGACCCAAAGCTAAAAGGAAAAGTTTCTCTGTGGGATGAACTCTCCAGCGTTTACATGGCCGCACAAGTTCTCGGGTACGACAAGCCAGACCCCGGCCATCTTTACAATCTCTCCGACCAGGAACTGGATGCCGTCAAGAAAAAATTGATCGAACTAAAGCCCAACGTGCGCAAATATTGGGCGACCGGCGCCGATCTGACGAATCTCTTCCAAAACCATGAGATCACAGTCGCCATGGGATGGCCCTTGAACACAAACGAATTGCGCCGAAGCAATTTTCCGATTGGGGAAATGATTCCTAAGGAAAACACGACTGGTTGGATCGACCACCTGATGATCAGTGCCGCAAGTCCGCGTAAAGAATTGGCCACGGAATTCCTCGAGTATATGGTCGAGGCGAAAACGCAAAAGTTCGTCGCGGACAAAACGCACTACACGCCCGCAAATCCAGCTGCGGCTCAGCTTTTGACACCCGAAGAAGTGAAGGGATTACATCTCGACAATCCCGATGCCTATATGCAGCGCATCTATTTCTGGCAGGACGTTCCGCGCCGCGCCAAGTACAACGAAATCTGGAACGAGGTCAAAGCCGCGCAGTGACTCCCGCCGTGTCCACTTCGCCGGGCGCAGCGCTTCTTGAAGTACGCGCCGTCAGCAAGCGTTTCGGTGAAAAGAGAGTTTTGAAGACTCTTTCGTTAAATGTCGTGCAAGGGGAATTTCTCACACTTCTCGGCGAAAGCGGTTCCGGAAAAACAACTCTTCTCCGCCTCATCGCGGGATTCGAACAGCCCTCAGCCGGCGAAATCCGGATGAACGGTGAACGCCTCGATACACTCCCGCCCTACAAGCGTCGCGTCAACACTGTCTTCCAACAATACGCACTGTTTCCTCACCTGAACGTTCGCGAAAACGTCGCCTACGGACTCCGCGCAAACGACACGCCGAAAGAAGAGATCACGTCACGAGTCGAGGCGGCACTCGCTATGGTTCGTATGAGCGAGTACTCCGACGCAAAACCAACCAAGCTTTCCGGTGGCCAGCAACAGCGCATCGCGTTGGCACGCGCCCTCATCAATCGCCCGCAACTTCTCTTACTGGACGAACCGCTTTCGGCGCTCGACGCCAATCTCCGCAAAGAAATGCAAGGCGAACTAAAATCGCTTCAGCGCGAAGTCGGCATCACGTTTCTGTTCGTCACCCACGATCAGGAAGAAGCGATGGCGCTCTCCGACCGCATCGCCCTTCTGAAAGACGGCGGGCTCGAACAAGTCGCTTCACCTCGCGAAATTTACGCGCACCCCGCCACCGCTTATACCGCTCAATTTATCGGCCAGACGAATCTCCTTCACGGGGAAATCCGAGCCAACGTCGCAGAGTGCGGCGTTCTTCGTTTCCCGGCTGCCGCCGCAGACGGACCCGTTCTCTTGTCTATCCGCCCTGAATCAATTTTTCTTGCCACCGACAATCCATCCATCGCTGACCCGGTGAGATTTTGCGCAACTGTCCGCCAGCAATTCTTTGGAGGCGCCACCGAACTCCTCGAACTTGTGTGCACCGATTCGCAACTCCTGCGCGTACGCATTGGTGCCCGGGGTCCGCTCTCCGGTGAACACGAATTCGTATTTTCCGCCGCCGAAGCCATTCGCGTCGAGCCCTGACTATGTACTCCCCCCGCTACAAACTCGCCGTCTCGCTCCCGCCGCTCTTCTGGGTCGTCCTCTTTCTCCTCTTCCCATACTCGCTCATGTTCGCCCATTCCTTCTGGATCACGCAGGACGGCTCCATCGTCCACAACTGGTCTCTCCATCAATACTTCCAACTCTTCACGAATCCTCTTTACGCCACCGTCTTCTTCCGCACGCTGCGCATCGCCGCTTTCGTTACGCTTTTCTCCCTCCTTCTCGGCTTTCCGCTGGCGTACTTTCTTTCCTTTCACGCTGGCCCCCGTAAAGAACTCCTCTATCAACTTGTCATTGTCCCACTCTGGGTCAGCTATCTGGTCCGTGGCTATGCTTGGAAAACCATTCTCGGCACCGACGGCGTTCTCAACGGCGCGCTCCAATACCTCCACATCACGCATGAGCCGCTCTCCGCTCTCCTTTATAGCCCCTTCGCCGTCGTCCTGATGCTCACCCACATCTACACGCCGTTCGTTTTTCTTCCCATCTACGCGTCGCTCGAACACATTCCGCGCCCTCTTCTCGAAGCCTCGCACGACCTCGGTGCAAATTCGCGCTTCACTTTTTTCCGCGTGATTCTTCCGCTCTCCATGCCCGGCCTTCTTGCCGGAGCCACCTTCGCCTTCGTTCTCACTCTCGGAGATTTCCTTGCGCCGATTCTTGTCGGCGGCCCGAGCGGCACCATGATCGCCAATGTCGTCCAATCGCTTTTCGGCGCTGCGTATGACTGGCCGCTCGGCGCCGCCATCTCCGTCTTCATCCTCTTCATCACCGTCGGTCTCCTCTTCTGCACCGAACGTCTCGAAAAGCGCTGGACCTTCCAATGAGCGCCACATCCGTAAAGAGGCGTAGTCCCGTTCTCCTCACAATTTACTCCACGCTTGTGTTCGCGTTTGTCTATCTCCCCATCCTCGTCCTGGTCGTTTATTCCTTCAATCACGACGGCGTCGGCGGGTTTCCGCCGCGCCATTTTACGTTCGATTGGTATCGCCGGCTCATCGCGGACTCCGCCATCTGGAATTCTGTTCTGAATAGCCTCTACGTCGCCGCCGGAGCCGTCGTCGTTTCGCTGACGCTCGGCCTGCTCGCCGCACTCGCACTCGACCGCGCTAACTTCCCAGGCAAAGCCCTCTTCCGCCGCCTCGTTCTTCTTCCGCTCATCCTCCCGGGCATCATCACCGGCCTGTCCTTATTAATGTTCGCCGTCGCCGTCGGACTCGGCCGCGGCCTGACTGCGGTCTTCTTCGGCCACGGCACTGCTCTTATCTCTGTCGCCACCACGGAAATTTTCGCCGGCCTGCAAAGACTCGATCGCCGTCAGGAAGAAGCCTCTCTCGACCTTGGAGCCACACCCTGGCGCACCTTCTGGCACGTTACGCTTCCCAATCTTCGCCTCTCGCTAATCGCCGCCGGCCTTCTTATCTTCACGCTGTCTGTGGACGAAATCGCGGTAACCTTTTTCCTCATCGGCAGCGACAACACACTCCCTCAGGAAATCTGGGGCCGCCTCCGCCGCGGCATCACTCCCGAAATCAACGCCATCTCAACACTCATCCTCATCGTCTCCATACTCCTCATCACTATCTGGTACCGCCTCCGCACCCGCTCCGAACGCCACTCTTCGTAACGCCGCCTTCCAGGCGGCAGGTCTTTTCTTTCCTGTGCTCTCTGTGTCCTCTGTGTTAAAAGACCTGAGTCAGTTTTCTTCAGGAGCCTCAGATGCGTAGCCAATTTATCCTCGCAACGATCTTCCTAATCTTCAGCGGAATTCCCGCGTTCGCGCAGCAACCGCCACTCGTCATCATCAACGCGCAACTCGCCGACGGCACCGGTGCTCCCCTGCGCAAAGCAAATCTCCGCATCACCGCTTCGCGCATCACCAAAATCGGCAACTTCAAACCTTCGAAAATCGATCGAGTCCTTGACGCAAAAGGCCTCGTCCTCGCTCCCGGCTTCATCGATATTCACAATCACTCCACCAGCGGCCTCGAAACCGGTCCGCTCGCCGAATCGCAAATCGCGCAAGGCATCACCTCTCTTATCATCGGTGCCGATGGTGATTCTCCCTGGCCTATTCTTCCGTGGCTCGAAGCCCGCCAAAAAAATCCCGCTTCCGTCAACGTTGCCGTCATCGCAGGCCACGCCACAATCCGCTCGCTTGTCATGGGCAAGGACTTCCAGCGCACCGCAACGGCCGAAGAGATCGACAAAATGACCACCCTCACCGCGCACGCCATGCATGAAGGCGCCATCGGCCTCTCCAGTGGCCTCGAATACTACGTGGCGAGCTACAGCAACACGGACGAAGTCGTCGCCATGGCTGCCGCCGCCGCAAAAAATGGCGGCTTTTACATGACGCACATTCGTGATGAAGGAAATAAGAGTTTCGAAGCGTTAAAAGAAGAGCTCGAAATCGGCCGGCGTGCTCACATTCCTGTACAGCACTCGCACATTAAACTTGGCACTGTTGCCGTCTGGCACAAGGCGCCCGAGTACATCGCGGTCATCAATGACGCGCGCAAACACGGTGTCGACTTTCTCGCCGACTGCTATCCCTACGAAGCTTGGTCTTCCGGAATCAAAGTCATCATGCCGGACAAGCAATACCAGAATCCCGTCAGCGTCGAAAAAGCGATTGCCGATAACGGCGGACCCGAGTCCGTCACCATCACCGAATTCAAGCCGAATCCCGCATACGTCGGACACACCCTCGGCGAACTTGCCAAAACGTACAGCACCACTGTCGTCGAAATGTACATGCGCATCGTGCGCGAAGGTGACGCCGCAGACACCGAAGCCGGCGTCATCGGCCACTCCATGGTCGAAGACGACGTCAAAGCCTTCTATCAACAACCGTGGGTCATGGTCGCCAGCGACGGCGGCATTGGCTCCGACCATCCGCGCGGCGCCGGCACTTTTCCGCGCGTTCTCGGCCTCTACGTTCGTGAGAAGAAATGGATCACGCTACCCGAAGCCGTCCGCAAAATGACTTCGCTTCCTGCCAAGCGCCTGAACTGGAAAGACCGCGGCACGCTAAAGGTGGGAAACTTCGCCGACCTCGTCCTCTTCAATTCCGAAACGGTCATCGACCGCTCCACCTTCGAAAAACCCTTCGAACTTCCCACAGGCATCGAAAAAGTTTTCGTAAACGGCCAACTCACCTGGGACTCTGGCCACACCACGGGCGCCAAATCCGGCGCCGTCCTCACCGTAACCGGCAAACCCATTCCTCACGCGAACTAGAATCTGCGGGAGCTCTCTAGCTCGAAAACTTCTTCACTGCCAGCGCAATCGGCAAGCCAACGCAAATGATGTGTGTCACAAGTCCAATCGCAAGCGCAGTGAAGTTAAACGGCGCTTTGTGAAACGCCGATAGCGGCAACACCACCTGCTGCATGAATTGATGCACCACAATTCCGTATAGAATCCCTGCAACGACAGCGTTCTGTATGAGCCACGGCATCTTCCGGCTCGCCAAATAGAAAACTGTCGTCGCGCCGAACGCAATCACAAAATGCAAAAACAGTCCGAGTGCAGCCGTGCGCGCTCCCCCTAGGAACGCATCCTTGCCCAACAGTCCGCTCGCGACCGATTGCAGTATTCGAATCGGCGGCACATTGTTTCTAACCTTGTAGGTCAAAATCGCAGCCGTGATATCCATCGCCCCGGCAATCAACCCGCCCCACAAAATCCCCAGCGCTGAACTCCCCTGTGACATGAATTCTCCCATCCTTTCATTGACTTATCGAAAGAGCCCAAGTACTTTGACGCGCGACCAATTCAGAGGGGTATTTCGAGGAGCCTCTTATGCGCATTCCGCGTTTTGTTGCCTGCTTTCTTATCGCCGCGCTCCGTTTCTCCGCGCCGGCTCTCGCCCAACAAAAGCCCGTCGATCCCGCCAAAGCACTCGAAGGCTTCGACGACTTCGTCAATCAAACCATCAAGGACTGGCACGGCGCGGGGGCAGCCGTCGCCATCGTCCATGGCGACAAAGTCATCCTCCTCAAAGGCTACGGCTTTCGCGACGTGGAAAAGAAGCTTCCCATGACGCCGAAATCGCTTTGCGCCATCGCCAGCATCACAAAATCCTTCACCGTCACCGACCTAGGCATGCTCATGGACGAAGGCAAGGGCGGCTGGGACCTCCCCGTCCGCTCCGTCTTTCCCTCATTCAAGCTATACGATCCCACCCTCACCGAACAAATGACCGTCCGCGATCTGGTCACCCATCGTTCCGGCCTTCCCCGCCACGACATGGTTTGGTATAGCTCCGATTTTTCCCGTGACGATCTTATTCGCCGCTTGCAATATCTCGAACCCAACAAACCTCTTCGCTCTACCTTCCAATACAACAACCTGATGTTCATGACCGCAGGCTACGTCGCCGGCCTTCTCGACAACAAGAAATGGGAGGACTCTCTTCGCGCACGCGTTCTCACCCCGCTCGGCATGACCGCCACAACTTTTTCGCTGAAAGAACTTCAGACGAGTCCCGATTTCGCGCTGCCTTACCAAAAAGGTCACGACTTAAAGGCCGAACTGAAGCGCATGCCGTTCGAAGCCACTTGTCCGGACACATGCGCCCTTGGCCCCGCCGGCGAACTCAACTCCAACGTCGAAGACATGAGTCACTATCTTCTCTTCCATTTGAACAAGGGCGCGTACAACGGCCGGCAACTGCTCTCTGAAAATAATTCTTCGCAGATGCAAACTCCGCAAATGACTATCTCCGGCACGCCGGACTATCCCGAGCTCGGCGAAAACAGTTACGGCATGGGCTTCTTCCTCTCAACCTATCGCGGCCACAAGCGCATCGGACACGGCGGCAATCTCGATGGCTTCAGCTCCATCTTCGCGTTTCTTCCCAACGAAAAAATCGGTGTCGTCGTCCTCACGAACCTCGACGGCTCCCCGCTGCCCGACGTCATTGCCTTTAACGCCATCGATCGCCTACTTGGCGCCGACCAAATCCCCTGGAGCAAGCGCTATCTCGATTCAGAAACTGCTGGCCGCCAATCCGAAGCCGACGCCAAATCCAAAGGCTACGACCTTCGTAAGAAGGATACTCATCTCTCCCACGACACGAAAGAATATGTCGGCGATTACGAACATCCCGGCTACGGAATTGTTTCCGTCGCCCAAGAGTCTGCAGGCCTTTTCGTAAAGCTGAACAATCTCGCTTTTCACATGAAGCACTATCACTACGACGTCTTCGAAGTTCCGTTTGACCCGCAGGATCCGTTCGCCAACCAGAAACTCGAATTCTTCTCCGATCTCGCCGGAGATATCTCTTCGCTTGCAATCCCGCTTGAGCCGCGCGTCAAAGACATCGTCTTCACGCGCATGCCGGACAAGCAGCTAACCGACCACGCCTTCCTCGAAACACTCGCCGGCCAATACGTATTCCCCGGCGATCCCGCTCCCACCACCATCGCGCTTCGTGGCGATCACACTCTCATCATGAGCCAGCCGGGCGCTCCGGAACGCGAGCTCCTCCCGCGCCGCGGCACTACTTTCAATCTCAAAGGTCTCGAGGGCTACTCCATCGAATTCAAACGCGACGCCTCCGGAAAATTCACCGAAGCCGCTTTTTACACTCCGGACACCGTCCTAGTCATCAAACGCAAATAATTCCGTAGGGTGCGGCGCATTGCGCCCCACCTTGGCAGGATGAAACCGCTAGAGCCCTTTCTTCGCGCTTGTCGTGTGTTTCTTTGCGGCGTAAGCTACTTGCGCGTTCCGGAGGCTCTAATGAATCGCTTCGCCATCTCGTTCGCCTTGCTCGCCGTCGCGCCCACTCTATCTTTCGCTCAGACCGCGCCTGCGCCGGCCCCTTCCACCACTCCCGTCGCCGACGCCCTCCGCGCCGGCCTCGCGCGCTATTCCAAAAACATGTCCGCGGCTGCCGACGCCATGCCCGCCGACAAATTCTCTTTCAAACCGACGCCCGACCAGAGCACCTTCGCCCATCTGACGATTCACATCGCCGAATCGAACATTCTGTTCTGCTCCAAAGTCTCCGGCATCGCCGCACCCGAAGCCGCCAAACTCGCCGAAACGGATTCCAAGGACAAGCTCGTCGCCGCAGTTAAAACCTCTTTCGACTTCTGCTCCACCGCCCTTGCCAAAGTCGATGATTCTCACCTCGGAGACTCCATCCCGCTATTCAACGGCAGAAACGTTTCCCGCGCCGGCGTTATCCTCATCCTGTCCGGCTCATGGGCCGATCACTATTCCGCTCAATCCATGTACCTCCGCCTGAACGGCGTGCTTCCGCCCACCGCCCAACCCGCCGCCCACTGATTTCTGGCAGAATCTCAGCCTGGCTGCTTGGCAAACTTCTCCGCCCACTTGATTCTTCCTGTCATCTGCATCACCACGAACAGCGTCAGAATCGCTCCGATCGTCACCGCCAACCCCGTAAATCCCTCAAAGAAGAACGCATACGAAAACAGCACAAGATAAATCAGCTGCGACAGTCCAGCATCCAGCAACGCAAATCGCAAATTCATTACCAGCCGCAAATAACTCACCACCAGGAAAATCGACACCAGCGACGAAATCGCAAACGACGCATGAATCGAGACGTGGTCACACAAATACGCCAGCAGCAAGTGAAACGCAAAAAACGCCGCGGCCAGAAAGAAATAGTTCATCGGATGCAGATCGATCCCGCGCAGCGCGGACAAAATAAAAATCAGAAAGAAAAAGAAAAATAGCGATACCGGCGCAAAATACGAAATTTTGCCCGCCAGCGGCCCTGGTTGCAGTTTCTGCGGCATCTTCAGCGAGACGTTAAATCCGCTCACCAGGTTCTGGTAATCCCACTTCAACTCCCATCCCCGCGCCGTCTCGCGCTTTTCCGTCGGAGAAAGCGTGTTCTCGGGAAAATCGAATCCGCCAAAATTCGTCTTCATCAAAAGATGGAAATCGTTGATCCGCGCAACATCTTCTCCGTTCGCGAACTGATAGCTCCAGGTATCCAGTCCCTGCGACCGGTATCCTGTTTTTAGCGAACTCGTGCCATTCGCTGCCACGCGCCCGGTTGCGGAAACTTCTGCTCCGCCGTAACTCAAGGTAAGCGGCGTCCCATCCAGCGTGAGTTGCAGATTGTCGTATACGGCCTGTTTTGCCGGCAGAGCGAGGCGAATCGTGAAAACCCGGTCTTGTGCCGTTGGATTTCTGAAAGTGTAGTTTCCGTCAAACGCCACCTTGTATGTGCTGAACCAGAGCAGTCCTTTTTTGCGGTAATCGATCTGGAAGTCCGCCTCAAGATGGCTTGCGTCGAGCGGCACAACATGCGCCAGACTGTAGTGCTCCTGCTTCTCAATCTTTTTCTTGTCTTCTTCCACTACAACTATCTTTACTTCGTCCGTGAAATAGTTCACCGACGGCGGCCGTTGTTCCTGCGCCGTTCCCCACGTCGAACCGACCCGCGACGACAACACTGGACCAAGATTGTTTGTCCGGTAGAAAATCGACGTGCCCAAAATCATCCACGCCACACACGTGCACGCAAATATGCCGACAATGGCTGCGATTCGTTTGAACATGATGGAGATGCGCCCCTAGATCTTCTCCGCCGCAACACCATGCTAACCTTTCGAGGTTTCTGTTGTCAAGTACTTTGCGTAGCAGAGTCGGCGCAGGACGGTGCTTCGCGCCCCCGACTTTTGCGTGAAGCTTCCGGCTGGCTACTTGCTGACCACGCCCAGGTGGCTTGCCACGCACAACCACCGGCCGTCCTTCTTTACCCACGTATCCGTGAACCGTCCGTTGTGCGCGAACGGTCTCCCGTTCTGCGTGCCTTTCTCCCGCGTCGCTCCCGTCACCACTACCGTAGTCCCGTGCCGGTGCAGTTTCATCCCCTCGGACATCTCCTGCGTCAGCTTGATCGACATATCTTTGATCGCATCCAGAAACTGGTTCTTGTTCGACAGTGTCCCGTCGTAGTCCGTCAGCACAAAATCTTCATCCAGCATTTTCTCCATCGCGACAGCGTCATGATTCAATTGCATCTGGTTCCAAAGATTCTCCATCGCAACCAATTTCGACGCGTCTTCCGATTGTGGGGCGCCGGATTTGGCACCCGCCGCGATCATCAAACCCAGCAGCAACGCAGTTGCAAGTGCATATTGGCGCTTCATAAGGGTCTCCCGCTCATCCCTGCTCGTACTTGTATTCTCGCCGCTTTCGCCCGCTTGGAAGATAGAACTTCCTCGTCTGTGTTATGCCTTTTTGATAACAGAGGCTTCCGCGGGGAAGCTTTCACACTGCAAAACGGACTATTCTCCTTCCGTTGCTGATAACATGACTTCGAGCGGAGCAACGGGTACCGAGCATGAGCAAGACCGCCAGCAAGCCGGCTCACCACGAATCGAACGCTCCTTTACGCCCCCAATCAGACCTCGACTCAATTCCCGCGTCCCGCACCGGACAGCTTCAGCACCACTTGCATCCGCGTCGTAATCCCCACTCCTGGTTCGCTTTTCGCCTCTTTTTGGGTTTCTTAGGAGCCGCTCTGGTTCTGCTCCCGCTGGCTCTTCCGCAAAGTTGGCTCGCCTCCATCTTCGGCCTGGCGATCTTTCTAACTTCGATTCTCCTGCCGCCTCTCTCCGAACAAACTTCCGAACCGCAACTGTCGCGCCCGCTTGCCGGACAACTCGTTTTAACCGGCGCTGAATTCTCCTCGGGTGGCGCCCTTCGGATCCCCGTGCGCCTCTACGTCAATTCCGAGCAAGTCCTGGCTATGAAGCCCGATTTGCAGCCGGCCGTGGTTGTGCCGATCGCGCTCCTATCGTGCTTATTTCTGCAGCGCACCGAGCATTCCTGGCTTCTTATCCTCGAATCGCCCGGGAACGAGACTGTCTTTTCTTTCCGTGGAATCTTTGCGGAGCGCAACGCCCGCCGCGCCGAATCTCGAATTCGCCGTTTTGTCCGCTTAACGCCGCCGGTAAAACCAAAGGCTCGTGCCGCCACCGCCTAGGAAACGCTTCGTTATTTCTCAATAATTCTTCCGGCCCTCACCGCTTTCGTGTGGCAGAATTGAGGTATGGCACGCGGTTGGGAAAGTAAGGACGTGGAATCCCAAGTGGCGGAGAATCGCGCAGAGAACTCCCCGAGCGAAAAGTCGCTGAAAACTCAGGAACAAATGGAAAAAGACCGCGAACGGCAGGGACTCGAACTATCCAAAAAACACGTACTGGCAGACCTGGAAACCGCAACTCACCCGAATCACCGCAAAACGCTCGAAGCCGCTCTCGCGCACCTCGAAGCAAAAATCGAATCTCTTAAATAGGCGTTTCTCAAAGATTTTAGTCCGTGAAAACAACGCCTACGGCGCTGTGCCCTTTTTCTGCGCCGGTATCCACCCGAACCACATAGCCCCGCAGTTTCATTGCGTGCGTGCCGTCCTCGCCCGGCGCCTCCATCGTTACCTGCAGCTCAGACTGCAACCGCGGGCTATGATGCAGGGAAATCAGCGCTCCTTGCAGCGACAGGTCCCGCACGATCGTTTCTTCTTCAAACTGT
>Ga0247682_1000201_pt1 | contig 21465 bp, 33 predicted proteins | sample CNK23_metaG_FD_190130 | JGI IMG/M metagenome (GOLD analysis project Ga0247682, IMG submission 190130) | Soil microbial communities from Purdue University Martell Research Forest, Indiana, United States - CNK23 | ecosystem: Environmental > Terrestrial > Soil > Temperate forest > Bulk soil...
GCGCCCGTCGAGAGCGCGCCCACGGCCTGCTCCGATGGTGCCCCGGCCAGAATCGCGGTCAGAGCGGCGGCGCCCGTATCAAAACCCAGGATTCGGGTCGCGACCTGGATGATGGAGCTTGGGCCCTCGGTGGCGTCCACCGGATAGTCCCAAAACCCGATCGCTTCAGGTGCCTGCTTGAAGGTACCCGTGAGGGTCAGCGGCCGCCCGTTGCCGGACCAGTCCTTCACCAGAGTCTCCACCGTTTGCAGCTTCCACCATGCCCACAGCGTCGGGTTCTGTGGCGCGTACTTGTGCATCTGGCGCCACATCTGCTCGTTGGTCAGCTTCGACGAAAAGACCATCATGTTGGTCGCATACATGTGGCTGCCGTCGGGCGCATAGGACGTACTCAACGACAGGCTGTTCGGGACCCAGCTACCCGTGTACGCATTTCCGGCGGTCGTAAACCCTGACTCGCTGGCCTTGGCCACGACAAGATTCGAATTGGCGCCGTCCAGCGTGAGGCCGATGAACAGCCACTGGTTCAGCGGGAAGCCAGAGATGGAACCACCGGCCCCGTCGGTGCTGATTGCGATAGCGCCGGCGGTGTCACGGACGACGACGGCGAAATGCGTTCCGTCGCCGATGCCGAAAACGGTTTGGTGGTCGGCGTCGCTGGTGAAATAGAACCAGCCGAGGATCGTCAGCGCCGTGATGACGGGGCTGTCGGTACGCTGGGCGTATGGGCTGCCGACGCTGCCGGCCCGACTGGAGAAGATCGCCATGGATTCGCGATCCCCTTACACCGTCTGGCCCTGTACCCTCAGGTATGTCACCGCGTGGTTTCCAGCCGTGCTGTCGAGCGTGCCGCCGGTCTTGTTCTCGATGACGATTCCCCATTTGACCGGTAGAATCCCGCCGAACTTCGATGCGACGCTGAAGAGCGGCGACTTATACGTGGTCGCATTGGCGACGCAGTTGAAGGACCCGAGCCAAACCAGGTTGTTAGGGTTTACCAGGGTGATGTTGGCGTCCGTGCCCGTGACGTTGTCGGGATAAGTAGTGCCGTTGTCGGCGGAGGCATAGACCCACAGGTTGATATAACCGGTGGAGCTTGTGCCGCTGGCGCCCGTCTTGATCTTCGCCTGGACGAGAGCGTCGAGATCCAGGTTCGTCGCGTTGCTGAGCGCGGTGCTCTCGCGAGCGGAGTTGTTGGTGACCGACGCGGGCGAGATCGTGATGACGTCGTTGAACGACCCGTTCGGGAAGCTCAGCTTGATCAGCGTGCTCACGTCACACCGCCCTGTTCAGCGCGAGGCTGACGTCGCGTTGATCGAGAACCACACCAGTTCCGAACAGCACCTCGGCGCGCGACTGGAATCGATCGACAGCGGCGACCAGGTTCGCCCGGCTGGTGGTGCCAGCGGCAAAGATGGCCGCGATGCCGGCCCGCACGTTCGCATTGCTGGTGTCGAGAGAGCCACCGCTGAAATAGATCAGCAGCGCTTGGGAGGCCGCCGCGGACAGCGCCAGAACCTCAGTGCCCACCAGAGAATTCAGCAGGACCTGGACCGACACGATGCCGGCGTTGACCTTGGTCGGCGTGGTTCCGGCGCCCTGGGTGTTCAGCAGGTCGGCGATTTGCTTGTTGGTCTTGCTGGCCGGCGTGTAACCGACGGCCCTGGGATCGGTGTTGATCTCCGTCGCCAGGGTCGTCAACTGTGCGGGCGTCAGGTCGGCCACGGCCGCGCCTTACAGCTTGGCGATCTTGTTGGCGCCGTTGTCGAACTGGATGGTCAACGCCATGCCGCTGTTCACGACCGGGAATCCGGCGCCGGTGGTGGTGACGTCGGCGGTATGGCCGGCCGCGATCGCACCGGAGATGGCCGAAACCGTGAGGCTGCGCGCGCCCGCGACAGCACCGGCGGTGAGTGTCGCCGTGATCCCGTTCGAGAACACGATGGCCGTGCCGTTCGCTATCGGGCCCGCCAGTTGCTCAACCCAAATGGTCGTGGCGCTGGACGCCGCATCGGCAGCCACCACCACCTGCTGCTTGCCGTCGAGCCAGACCAATGGGATGTCCGTGGCGGCGCTGCCGGTCGATTTGTAGATGACTCCGCCAGTCGCGTTTCCGGTGAAACCGGGAAAGGTCGGATCAGCCGCATCCAGCACGCCACTGACCAGGGTCGGCGAGGTGAGAGTCTGGTCGGTCCCAATGCTGCCGCCGTCAATCTGTCCGCGGTTGGTGGCCTTGAGGTTGATGATCTTGCCACCAGACGTATACGCGGCGTTTCCGGTGCTGTTGAGCGCGTCCTTCAGAGTCTTGAGCTGGAAGGTGTTGGTCGTGCTGCCGGCGATCTGCCAGGTCCCATTGGCCGCCGTGATCCCGAGGACATCGTAGATGACGATGATGTCTCCATCGGTGAATCCATGGCTGGTCGAGGTGACCACCATTGGCGACGCATTGGTGATGGCGCTGATGGCCTTGACCATCGTGTCGGTCGTCGCCAGGTCCACCAGACCCATTTTGATCGTGTCGGAGTTCCAATCGGCGTCGTCGGCGAGTTTTTCGCGGCCGATCTCAAAAAGTCGCGTGCTCATGTGCTGGCTCCTTGGGCCTGGTGGAAAACCGAAAGGTCTCAACCAGACTCGCGGCGCTGGCGCGTTCCTCAAGAATCCCGTCTCGCCTTTTCTTGAGGCGGTCTCTAGATCGGACACCGTGAGGCCATGAAAAAGCTGCGCTGGTTGATCGCCCTCGCCGGTCTCTGTGCCTTCGCCTCGTGCGCCCACGTCACGCCGATCGTGGTGGATTGTGGCAAGGAGGTCTCCGCGTCCATCCTGCCGGCAGTCGAGTCCGCGCTGGTGGCGGCCGACTACGTGGACGAACTGGCTAAGCTGGTGGCGCAGTTCGGGGAGTGCGTGATCCGCAAGGGCGTCGCGCAGATCACGAATGAAGCCAAGGCCGACATGAAGTTTGCGTCGACCGACAGCAACGCGCGGCTGAAGTACGAACACGGGTCGGCTTGGCTGGCGGCGCACCCGGGGCCATGAAACTGTCTGACCTGAACCCGCGCTGGCAGATCGACGACGGCCGGCGCGTGGGCGTAAACTTCGACTGCCCTGGTGCCTGCTGCGCCGGAAAGCCATCGGCACGCGATGAGTGGGACGAGCTCGAACGCAATGGCGAGATGAAGCTGATCGTCGCCGTGCCCTTCACGGTGGCCCTGGACGGCAACGCTTACCGGCCCGACGGTTGGAACCGGACCGGCGACACCTTCGACACGCTCACTCTTTCACCGAGCATCTTCCCGCCGGGCCACTGGCACGGCTTCATCCGCAACGGCGAGATCGAGACCTGCTGATGGAGATCGCCTGTCAGGAAAACAGCAAGCTTCTGACGGCCGCTGACCTCGCGTTCCAGGTCCGCGCCGTCAACATGCAGATGGAGTTGGACTGGGCACCGGCCTACCAGGAGGAACCGTGGCCGTGCCGGTCTTACGCGAGCCTTCTTGGGTTGGCGGCCGGCAGTTTCTGGCCGCTGGCGATCCTCGACGATCTTGACGGACCGGCGGGCGCGATCGGGTTCCACGATTGGATCGCCGGCCTGGCCTTCGGCCGGGTGCTGGCGAGCGGCGACCCGCTGGACGCCACGACGCTCTCCCACGAGGCGCTGGAGCTGCGCGGAGATCCACGGTGCGACCTCTGGCTTCCGATGCCCGATGGTCGCTTCATCGCCCACGAGATGTGCGACCCCTGCGAGGGCGACAAATACGACGTCGAGGTGACGATCGGCGGTGAAACGCGGCAGGTGTTCGTCAGCGATTTCGTACTGCCGGCGTACTTCGTGGCGGGGGCGCCGGGGCCGTACTCGTTCCTGGACACGATCGACGAACCGTTCGGCCTCTCGAGGAGCGGCGGCGGCTATCGGCTGATCAAAGATCGCAGCGGCAACGTCAGCAGCGACTTCGGGCGGCACGCTCCGAACGCGGCGCGGATGGCGAAGAAGATCGCCGACCCGCTGTCGCGGACCGCTCGGCGCGGGCTTCGCTAACCTCGAATTGCTGGCGGGCGACGCAACCGAGGCACGTCACGATCGGCAGCCGAATGTGGCGGGGGCTGGGTTGTCTCACCGGGTGTCAACATAATCACGTCGTCGCTAAAGCGAAGCGGCCACGGACCGAACGCGATCAGCCGCCAGCCAAGGCGCAAGAAATCTAAAGCGCGCCTCATTTGTCGCTGCGCCCCCCGCGGGTGTCGAACCCGCACTCCGAGGACGGCACCGCAAAAGCAGACCCATCATCTGAAACGGCGGCGTCACTCGGCGCACCTGCTGGGGGACATTTCTCTTTCAGGAAAGCTTCGATGGCCTGCTCGGCGGCCACCCGCTGGCGGACGTTGGCGCGCTCGCAGTAAACGCGGAAACGCTGGCCCAGTTCAGCCCGCAGCCAGAACGCGAACTGCATGCGTTCTTCGGGCGCGGTTACCATTAGGCTGCGGTGTCCTCATGGGGATCTAGCTTGGCCTCGACCAGGGCGTGGGCGGCCGCGATGACTGCCGCGCTGTGCTCGTCCTGGTCATCACCATCGGCCTGGATGTTGATGGGGTTCTGGGGACTGCCGAACAGCGCGCGCACGTTGGCCGGCGGGCCTTCGGAGATGATCAGCCGGTAGAGCGGGGCGCCCTCGGCGATGACGTTGCCCCGGTACGTGGTGGGCGGCCGTGTCTCGCCGATGAGCTCGCGCGCGGCAACGACGGTCTGTTCCAGCGCACGCCGCTCGTCGTCCATGTTGTCGTCCTGGGCGCGACCGACGAAGAACGCGAATGAATCGCCGTGGTCGCCGACCCGGTAGGTCACCAGGATCGTCTCCTCGGCCTGCCGCTCCCAGTCGACAGTGACGAGCAGCTCGGGCTCAGAATGCGAAACGCCGTCCATGGGAACACCATGAACGGCGCACGCGAATTCTGAAGTTTTCTAGATGGCTACTTCGCGCCAGCGTCGCCGCGAGCGCACCAGTTCATCCACACCTGTCGCTGAGCATCCGTCCGTACCTCTGGTGGAGGTCCACCGTCGACAGAAGGATGTTCCTGACAGAACTCTTCCTCCTCGCTGATGAAATGGACCCCGCCGCCGCAACCAACGGCTATCAGAGACAGGGTGACGGCCGCTAGTTGGAACCGAACGACGCGCGAAAGTTGGCGAAGTCTGGAAGCCATTGCCGAAATATATTCCCGTTGCAGTTTGAAAACCAGCCACAACTGTAGGTGATTTCGCCTTTGTGGACCCCGACCAGCTGGTTCGTAGACGGCAGGAACACACCGCCACCACTGTCGGAAGAAAACGAGTCGTTGGAATAGGTTTTGAATGGACCAAAGATGGTCGTCTGGCCATATCCATTCGAGTAGTACTCGATTGGATAGCGCCAAGGTGATCTCCAAGAAAAGCTGTCGCGGTTGAGCGCCCCGGTATAGTTCCAGGCGATCTGCGCCGTTCCGAGCCATCCACCAACGGCGTCTCCGATAAGCGAGTTGCCAGAAGTGCCGCCCAAACCACCAACGATGACCGCGTAGTCGCAGGTGTTGTCGCCACTCATCCAGCAGCCGGGTAGGGTGACGCCCCAATTCGACCAGTGTCCAAATGGCTCTGGCCATGGCCCGCAGCCGGTTGTCATTCCATCGTCAGCGGCCGGAACAATTTTGCTGTTCCAGACCCATTGGCTAGCGGTGTTATCGTAGAAGCAGTGCGCGGCCGACACGACGGTATTGTGACCGATGATGGCGCCTGAACATCCGCCGTCAAACCAGACCTCCGTAGGTGCCGGCCACTGGGTCAGTCTGCTGCACCCCATTATTCCTGAATTCCCCTGAATGACGAACGCAGACTTCTTCACAGATGGATCGTCGGCAGGCTGGGCAGGCATGTGAGCGGCCGTGTCTGGTGGCATCGTACCGGCGGCCACAAGCTGCGCCAGATTCATGTCCTCGTCACCGAGAAATTCATGGCCATCAGGCGTGAACAGGTGGGGACGAAGGTCTTTGGCGAGTTGCTCAACCGTCGGTGGATCCTTCGAAGTGGACGCCACCATTGTCGTTGGTTTCTCGGCACCTGGGTCAACCTTCACCGGCACATGCTTCCGCTGCCAGACAAATCGGTGTCCATTTTCGTCGACATAGTCTGGCTGGGGCCCGTCGCCCGATGTCAGAGGTCCATGGTTCACGCCAAGCGGCTCGGACGGCCGATCGCAGGCGGTAATGGTCAACATCGAAAAAACGGTCAAAAATAGAACGAGCGGATGCAGCAGCCAGAGCAGTCGTCGCATGTGAGCCTCCAGGTGGGTTCTCAATTCCTAGACCAACGGTTTCGGATCTGAATTTTTGGGCGCCTCGACGTGGCGATCGGAGGCGGCGGGCGCGAGAACAATTACGCGCCAACAATCTACACAGGTCCCAGTAGCCAGATCAAGGATCACTTGCAAAGTGTCACATGTGGGACAGTTCGCCCCGCCCGGGTAATAGACACCTTGAAACTTCGGCAGCGGCGTCACGAAAGGCGCTCCGCTTTCGCGATGGCTTCCAAGGCAAGCTTCTCGGCTCGCACTATCCGCGCCTCGGACTCTCGAAGCCGATCGTCGAAGGACAGGACGAGATCCCGGCACGTCAGGATGACGTCAGCAGCCTTCTCGGGATTGCCGGCGATCAAGGCCACGAGCGCGGCCCGCGACTCGTCGACCTTCGCTGTTGGGACGTCGTCCACCGCCACGGGCGCATCACCATCCGCTGCCATCGTTGTCCTCCCGTTCTTGTTCGTCGGTGTCTTCGATTACGCCTACGTCGTCTTCTTCCGGATCCTCTTCGAACTCGTCGTTGTACCCAGTTCCGTCAAACGTCTCTCCGTCATGAATGGCCTTCAGCTTGCGAAGCGCCGTCTGCTCGATCTGGCGGATCCGTTCCATCGTGACCCCCATGTATTCGCCGACCCGTTGCAGGGCGACGCCGCCGCGCTCCTCGACATCGGACGCGCAGGTCTCCTCGAGATCCTCCAGTTCGTAGCCGGGGAAGTTGTATTTGATGGACCCGTTCTTGGGGTTGACGTCGAGGTAGAGGTGTCGTCGGCAGCCCACGAACGGGCAGGGCCGCGGGCCGTTCCGACATTCCTCACGAAACTTCGGTCGGTAAACCAGCAGACGCTTGATAGGGCGCAGCTCCTCTGCAGCGAGCTTCTCCTCCGGTCTCAGCGGTGGCGTCCCGATCGACTTTGGTTTTTGCTTCTCGACAAGGGTGCGGGGAACGTGCGGAAGCCACTTCTGGCCGCGTCGCCACGGTCCCTTGAGCAGCTTGGCCAGCGGGTTCGACTTGGGCGGCGACGTTTCGGAGCCGGTCTCATTCGCTGGCGGCGGGGGCGGCGGGTCCTCGTAGTCGGCTCCCGGAATCGGCAGCTGAAATGGCCGTGGGCGCAAGGGCGCCATCAGGCGGGCGCCGCGCTTGGCCCACGCGCGGCGCTTCTCCCAAGCGATCATCCACTCCTCGTGCTCGGGGCTGCCCATCCTCGGCTCGGCGATCGGCAGCTCGAGATCGGGCGGTGGCTGCTCGATCCACGCAGCGCGATCCCGTTCGTACCGGGCGCGCCGAGCCGCCTCGATCCGCAGCCACCGGGCCCGGGCGTGCGTGTCTGCCGCGATCTCCGGCAGAAGACCAGCCGGCTGCGCAGGTGGTTCGAGTAGCGGGATCACCGGTTCGCGACCTCCGGCGGCGTAGATTCTGAGAGCAGACGGAGGATCGCCCGGGAGTAGGGCGATGGGCGGCAGCGACGAAAGCCGGCGTAGACGGACAGCCATGCGATCGGCGGCGCGTTGCCGCAGAGGCGGCGAACGTGGGCCAGGTGGCGGGCGCCGAGGTGGACGTTGATTCGCGGCTGCATGAGGCCGGCGTCGCTCAGGTGGTCGAAGCCGCGGGTGGCCAGGGTGTTGCGCTTGATTTGGAAAATGCCCAACTCTCCAAGGGCGCCGACGGCGTCGCGGCGGAACATCGATTCGTGGGCGGCGACGGCGACCAGGAGCAACGGGTCGAGGTCGTAACGGGCGGCCTCAACGGCGATCGTGGCCGCGAGAAGGCGCGCGCGGACCTCGGCCGGGCCGGGGGCGTGGAGGCCCTGCAGGCGGAGGATCGCGAGGACGAGGGCGGTGGTGGTCATCCGGCGCCCCCGAATATCGTCAACTGCTTGGTCGCATGCTTCAGCCGCTCTAACGCAATCGCGTGGTACTCAGGTTCGCGCTCCCATCCAACAAACTTTCTTTCGAGCTGGGCCGCCGCGACGCCAGTCGTTCCGCTCCCGGCAAAGGGATCGAGGATCGTTGCGCCCGGCGGCGAGATGAGCTTGATTAGCCACGACATCAGGTCGATCGATTTGACCGTCGGGTGGTAGTTGGCGCGTCCTTTGGAACTTCGACCGGCGCCGGACCTCGCGCTCTCTATTCCAGCGGTCCCGCCTTCGCGGCCAGTAATCTCGGGCCCCGATTTCTTCGGCAGGCGGGCCAACCCTTCTTCGCGTTCCGATGTGCTTGGTTTGGCCGTATAGAAGAAGCGGGAGGCGGCGCCTTGACTTGCTGCGCTCGGGGCGCTTCCTAGTCCTTTGCCATAAGAGACATCGCCTTGACGGCCTTCGGAGGGGCGCTTGGCGCCGCTCTTCAAGGGGCCGCTCTGTGCGTCGATCTCGGCGACCGGGCACCCGGGCACGCACCCGCGTGGCGTGCCGTCGATGGCTTCCATGCACTCCGGCGAGTGAGACAAGACGAGATTCGCGGGCCAGCGGCCTTGAGAGATGGATCGATCGATCGATTCGGATTCCCCTCCCATCCGTCGTTCGTTCACCAAACCAAGCGCGTCGCTTCCGGCTTTTGATCCGCCTACCGAAGGAGGCCCGGCGATCCGGCACGCGTCCACGTTGATCCCGCCGGTCCCGTGCGCTAGCACGTTCGCCGCGACCGTGTCGGCCAGCGGCTTGCGCGCGAGGATCCAGTGCTCGGTCGCTGGCTTCAGGGCGGTTCCCCAGCCTTCCCACTTCGCGGCCTCTGGTGTGGCTGGCGCGGTTATGGAGATATTTGATCGCTGAAAATCCTCGGTCACCTGACAAGGACGATCCCATCCGTCGCTGATACCAGAAGACCCGCGGCGCGCTTGCTTGAGGCTCATCGGTCGCCCGGTCTTGATGTCAATCTTGACGCCGACGACCTCGCGCTCCGCTCCCAGCGCCGCGTCGATCGCCTTACTGATATTCTTCGACTTCGGAAACCCGGTGCCAAAGTGGTGTGTGACCACGTCGCGGATCTCAAAACCCGCCTCCTCGATCGCGGCCGCCGTCCAGTGCGACGTCCGTGGGATGGCCCACACGAGCGCATGCGCCCCCGGCTTCAGAACGCGAAGGCACTCCTGCATGATCGACCGGAGCCAGGCGATCCACTCGACGCGTCCGCCGCGGTCTCCGTCCCATTCTTTGCCCATGAAACCGATGCCGGCTGGCGGGTCGGTTACCATGGCGTCGACCGAGGAATTCGCCAGCGAGCCCAGGCCTGTCGCCGGGTCCATGCAGTCGCCCAGTCGAAGTTCGAACATCAGCTCGCCACCCTGACCGCTTCGCCCGTCGCGAAGACGATCTCTTCCATCGGTTCGCCGCAGTCGACGCAGACCTTCGTGTCAGCGTCGTGGGCGCAGCCGCAGCTGTCCTCACCGGTGCAGCGACACACCGGTTGGGCCCGGCAGACCCACTGGGTCGGTGTAGCTGACCTGGTCACGATGTTCCCTTTCGTGGCGCCTTGGTCAGCAGCTCGGTGGCACGCCGATAGTCGCTGGCGTTCACGAACTCCGCGTTTCCGAGCTCGACCGCGAGTAGGCTCATGACCCGCATCCTCAGCGCCCGGGCGGCCGCGCCGACGTCGATACCCCGTTCGCGGCGGACCGCCCTGATGGCACCGCCTTTGTGGCCTTGGACGTCGACTGCCCGGATTGCGTAATGGGTCTCGGGGTTGGGCGGCGGAAACGCTGCGGGGGCGCCTCGATGGCTCATGGAGGCCCTCCGGGAAGGAGCGCGTATAGGAACGCGGCCAGGTACACGGCGACGCCGATGACGACTATGGTTGCGGCGGCGAAGGGTGGCCGGGCGGCAGCTACGTCGCAGATGCAGAGCGATAGTGTGCAGCGCGGGCAGGTCATCGCAGCACACCCGTTCCGCGCACCGAACCATCCGGGCCCCGCCAAAGGCGGATCTCGGTGGCGCCACGTTGTTCGAACCAATCGATGACTTCGTCGAGGTTCGTCGTAGCGAAGGGAAAGACCAGGACGCGCATCAGAACGCCGTTCTCTGTTCGGTGTGTTTGTGCTGCTGCTCGCAGTCGGGCGCGCACAACTCGGCGGGTGGCGTCGATTCGGCCGGCGCCGGCGCGGGCGCGGGCGCCTCAGGCAAGCCATCAGCGGCCGGCGTGTCAACGTCTCCGCCGCGCGCGAGCACGTTGCCGTCATGGTCCTTGACGGTCACCCGCTTTTTGCGCGGCGGAGCTACGAGCAACTGCTTCTTGGTGGTCGCTTCGTCTTTGGCCTGGTCTTCGGCCAGCGCGGCGATCTGCGCCAGGCGTTCGCGCTCCTGCGACTCGGAAACCACGTCATCCCAGGTAGCGGTGGGCCGCCAGCTGATGCCGTACTTGCTGACGTCGTAGTTCTTGCCCTCGACGGTGAAATGGAACTCGCTCTTCGCGCCGACGCTGAAGCCGCGCCATTCGTCGCCGACGAGGATCTCCACAAGTCCACCCGGTTCCAGCGCGTCGAAAGCGCGGGTGGCTTTCTCTTCGGCCAGGCGGGTTTCGCGCATTTGCTCGGCCTCCTCGGGCGATCCAGCGACGACCTGCTCCTCGGTCTTGTTCAACTCCTCAAGCCTTTTCGTGACCTCACCGTTCATGCCGGGGATCGACACCTGACGCTCTTCCGGGTCCATCACCCGTGTCTTGATGATCTCGCCGGTGTCGAGGCGCCTGGTCTTGAACAGCCCGGTCTCGAGATCTGGGAATTCCTCGCAGTCGACCTCCGCCTCGACCGTTTGAGCTTCGATGCTCAGGTTCAGCTCGTTCATGCGCGCCTTGAGCGGCGGCAGGCGTTTCTTCTGCGCCTCAATGGCGTTGATCTCTTTGATCACCGTCGAGATCTCGCGGTGGATCTCAAGTTCTTTTGCGAGGGTCATCGGGACAGCGAGCTTCAGGGTCAGCGTCTTGGTTTCCATTCGGTGGTGGGCCTTTCTGTCGGTGGGATTACGCGCTCGCCTCGACGGGCGCTGGTTTGGTTAGCTGAACGAGTTCCGCAGACACGCGAGCCTTGATGCCGGCGATCCGCGCGCACGCTTCTTCGATCTCGTGCGGGGTCATGTCGGCGTCGGCGTCCGGCCATTGACCGGCGCCCTGGCGCAGCCGATGCTCAGCAAATGTCAGCGCCGACAGCGCTGCGCCGAGCTTGGTGGCGGTCTGGTTGCGCAGGGAATTGCGCTGCCGCTCCTCGCGTCGCTGCACGATCCTGCTCATAGCCGCGTCGGCCAAAACGCTGATGTGAACAGGCCCGTCTTCGCGATCAGTCGCCATAGCGCATCTCCTCGTTCGTTGGTGGCGCAAAATCGTCTGGGTCGGTGAACTGGTAGAACCGTCCGCGCCAGTGCGTCTTGAAGCGCTTGCACTCGCCGTTGCGGTTCTTGTCGAGAAACCCGTCGATGTCGCCCTCGCCGAGCTCCTCGGGGTTGTGCAGCAGCAGGATCATGTCGGCGGCGTTCTCGATGTCGCCCGACTCTTTCAGGTCGTACTTCGTCGGGCGGTCGGTGCTCTTCATGCCGGAGCGGTTGATCTGCGAGACAATGATCACCGCGACGCCCAGCGTCTTCGCGAGTTCCTTCAGCCCTTGGGCGAACAGGCCGATCTCACGGGCGCGGTTCTCTTTCTGTCCGGTCGCGCGCACGAGTTGGATGAAGTCGACGATCAGCAATCCCTTCTTGCCCGGGTTGCGCATCCGCCAGCGGCGCGCCGTCGCGAAGATGTCGCGCGCCGTGTAGCAGTCGTCGTGAATAAAAAAGGCTGTGTCGTGGAGTTTCCCGGCGGCGGCCTGGAGGCGGCGGAACTCCGGGTGATCGATTCGCCCGTGGCGCAAGAGAGCGGAATTGATCTCGGAGGTGTAGACGAACGCGCGTTCCGTGAGTTGGCGCCTCGTCATTTCGAGGTTGAAGTCGAGCGTCGTCCCGCCTGTGAGACAATTGATGATCCCGGTTTGGTTCGCGAACGCCGTTTTGCCGCTGCCAGTGCCCCCGGCAACAACCAGAACGTCGCCGGCCTGGAGTCCCGTCGTGAGCTGATCGAACTTCGTAATCCCGGTTCGGATGCCAGTGACGCCCGCGTTCTGGTCGCCGCTTTGCTGACGCTTCCAGCGCGCCTCGAACTCGTCGAGCAGGGGCGTCAGTTCGTCGCGGACGTGGTGGAGGTCGCCCTTGCGGCGGGTGATGATCTTGAGCGTCTTATCGCTGAGCGCCTCAAGGAGAGCCGATGAATCGGCGTCGCCATAGGCGGACGACATAGCTTCACCGCACGCGCGGATGAGGGTTCGGAGGCGCGCCTTTTCCTGGATCACCTCGACGTGCCAGTCGACGTTCTCGGCGCTTGGGGTGTCGAGGCTGCTCAGATACGCATCCGCCCCTTCGAGTCGGTCGAGCGTCTTGCGGGCGCGCATCTCGGAGATCAGCGTGACGATGTCGATCGGCTGCTTGCGGCGGTCGAGCTCCAGCATGGCGTCGAAGATGTCGCGATGGCCGGGCAGGAAGAACTCGTCGACCATGAGTTCGGCGGCGATGTGGTGGAACACGGACGGCTTCATGAGCACGGAGGCAAGGACGGCCTTCTCGGCGATCTCGCTGTGGGGCGGCTTGAGATCGGCGGTCATCAGGCCAGCTCCAATTCGCGGGGTTTGCGGCGGGCAGACTGGTCGCCGTTTCGAAACCGGCCGAAGTTGCGGGCGAACAACCGGAAGGGGTGTTCTGCTTTTACGAGCCCCTGATCCGCGCAGTCTAAATAGGACTGCATCGCAGGCCGGAGGGATCCGCGCTCCGACGCCGGCACCTGTTCGAGCACGGCGATCGCTTCTTTGTCGTCGAACCGGTCGCGCGTGAAGATCCTGGTCGGCCAGCGTTTGGCCCAGAGCAGCTCGAAGGCACGGAGCAGCTCGAACCAGGTCTGCGGGGTACCGGGATCGCCGGATGCTTGTGCCCCTGAGGCTGACGTCGTCAGGCCCTGTTTGCCCGGGTCGACATCCCCTGGACTCGGAATCGGATCTGGACCCGGATCCGGATCCGGAATAGGGGTGCTGGTCTCGGGCTGGGTTTGTGTCGGCACCAGTCCAAGCACTGCCTTGGTTGTGCTTGGCACCCTGGGGGCCGCGGGAATGGTTGAGTCAACCTCTCTTACGTGAGGCGTCTGGTACTTTGCAAAGTTGCGAATCTGAATGTATTTCTTGCCTGCAACCTCATAGCGATGGATGTGCTGGCGGGCGGCCAGTTCGTTCAGCACGGCGTCCATGTCGACGTCGTCTGCCGGGAGGATGTCGTGCTTCAGAGAAAAAGCTGAGTCTTTGAGGCGGCCTAGGCGGTCGGCGAAGCAAGGGAGGTACGCCCAGACATATCTGGCGTGGATCGACATCGTTGCGACGTCCTCGTCGGAGGGGGCGGAGGGGTTTATGGAACGGATTCGCGCCATCTAATATCCGCCTCCGTGCTCTCGGTCCCATGCCTTGGCCTTGGCGCAGATCTCGTGCTCTCTGTCCATGCGCTCGTGCTCGTCTTCCATCTTTCTGTCCTGGATCTCTGACGACGAAATCAGCAGTGGCTTTGCTTCTGGGCGGCGACCAAGGACCACTGTCAGACAGTTGACGTTGTCCCAGCCCATCGCGTCCGAAACGCCATTGAGGTAGCGGAAGACGGGATCGTCGCTTGTTTGCGGTGAGCGCAGTTCCAGCTTCGAGCCGGTCGCGTATGAGACCAGGGCGTCGACGTACCCCCTCACCTGCTCATGGTGCTCTGGCCCGAGGCGCGCGAGTCCAGATCGAAGAAGGGCCATTGAGTTGGTTGCCTTCTCGTGGCAATCCTCGCAGAGCGTGATCAGGTGCGCGTCTTCGTAGTCCCAGGGTTCTCGGTTTCCAGACAGGTAAAACTGATGGTGAACATGAAGCGTCTTATCTGTTGATTTGCACCCCTGGCAGGTGAAGTTGTCGCGCTGAAGGATTTCGGTTTTACGCCGTTGCCACCGCGGATCCTTCAGCATCTCGAAATACGTCGACCGTCCCATCAGCGCCCCCCTCGAAAAACCAAACCCACCCCCGTTGCCTTTCGCCCAGCCGTAACCACATTCGCCGCCGGCGAGGTCCACGCCCGCAGCCACTGCCCGGCCACATAAAAAGCGAAGAGCCACAGGCCGACGGTGAACCAGATGGCGAAGGCGCGGAGGTTGTCGCGGGAGAGCATCAGGCGGCCTCCTGTGTGCGCAGGCGCGCCGTCAGCGTCCGCCAAGCGAGCGCGGCTTGCGCCGGGACGACGGCATTGCCGAGACATCGCAGACGGTCCACCCGTCGGGGAACCCCATCATCGCCTCGACGAATCGCGGGTTGAGGACCATCCCACTGGACGCCTGGTCCGGGCGGGAAGCGATGGCCACCATCGACAGTCCCGGGTCGCCCTTGCTGCCGATCCGCCGGTTCGGTCCGCCGTGCTTGCCCTCGCTCGCCACTGGTGTCGGCCACATCGCTGCCGCGTCGTCCAGGTTGCGGCGCCCCATCTCGAAACGGCGCTGGCCCGTCGCTGCTGACGGAAAACCCCGGCGCGGGTCTCCCAGCTTCGCCGATGGCGTCGGCCAACTCTTCGCCGCTCCGGTCAGCGTCGGCCGCTCCATTCCCTTCTGTCCGTGGTCGCGCGTGTAGTCCCCGGCCTCGTTCGCTCGCGGCGTCGGCCACCGAATCATCGCCGCCAGGTGCGGCCGAATCGCAGCACCCGGGCTCGGCGACCGATTGAATCCATTCGAAACCGACGCGTCCGGTGTAGGCCAGAACGAAGACGCGCTCTCGTCGGTTGGGCGCTCCGACGTCGGACGCGCGAAACAGACCCCACTCCGCATCGAACCCGAGCGCGGCCAGGTCCCCAAGGACGACATCGAGCCCGCGTGAAACGAGAGCTGCGACGTTTTCCACGAAGACGACGCGCGGTCGTAAATCGCGAACGATGCGAGCAAACTCCGACCAGAGGCCGGATCGCGCGCCGCCGATGCCGGCTCGCTTGCCGGCGTTGCTGATGTCCTGGCAGGGGAAGCCGCCGCAGATGATGTCAGGGGGGGGGCTTTGAGCATCGATCTCCCTCACGTCTTCGTAGCGGCGGACGGTCGGCCAGTGCTTCGCCAGGACGGCGCGTGCGTATGGGTCGGACTCGGCTTGCCAGATGACGGGGCCGAGGCGGCAGGCTTCGAGGCCAAGTTCAAGGCCGCCGATGCCGGAGAAGAGAGAGCCGATGGTCATTTCCGCCCCCTCTTCCCCGTCGGCAACCTCGTCGCGCGCCGCAGGTCCCGCAGCAGCGCCAGGACGCCCTGGAGGCTGTTCGAGGCGTAGCACGCGAGCTGGTCTGGGTTCATGGCCGCGTTCCTGCGTTGGCCGATCGTCATGCCGAGTTCGCCCAGGTCGTCGATGCGGTCGGAGAGGATGCGGATCGAGGTGGTGACGTCGTTCAATTCCCAGCGGAATCTCTCGACCTGGCTGCGGCGGATGGCGGCGCGTTGGGCGGATTCGGTTCTCATCTCAAATCCTCAATCAGCCGCTCAACCGCCGCCGCGCCTTCGGGCGAGATCAGGCCGAGCAGACGCTGGCGGTCGAGCCATTCGACGACCGGCTCCATGCTGCGGCAAACATGAAAGAACGGCCCGTTGCCGTGCTCGTCGAAGTACATGACCGGGTGCTCGGCGGTCGCTGGCTCGTTCGACGTGAACAGCTTGGACGCAACCTCCACCGGGTTCATCACGCCGCCTTCCCTTCGCCGAGCACGCGCGCCCGCAGTTCCGGCTCTGTCGCCAGCCGATGCTCGAATGCCCTGATCCCATGGATGACCGTCGTGTGATGACGGCCACCGAGGGCCATCCCGATCGACGGGAAGCTCGCCTTGGTCTTCTGGCGCAGCGTCCACATGGCCTCTTGGCGCACCGACGAGACGATCGCGATACGCGCCCCGCCGGTGACCTGCTTGGGCGTCAGCCCGTGCCGCTGCGCCACCTCCTCGACGAACGGGAGAAGCAGTTGCGCCACCTGGAAGCGCGTCAGCTTCGCCTTCTTCGACTGCCGGTCGGCAATCACACGAGGGGCTTCCGCGTGAATCACGCCGCGCCGAATCCGGCTGACGTTGCCGGGCGTCATCCCGGTCTCTCGCGCGAGTTGGCGCGTGCTGACGATCGCCGGCGCGTTGCGGATCATCTCGACGACTGACCACGGCGTCCGCTTGAACGTCGGTGGTCGTTTCCGCTTGCGGGTGTGGCGCGAACCTTCGTCGGCCGGCACCGCCCGCCGCACGCAGCCGCACGACTTCGCCAGCAGGACGTCCGACGGCCGATCGAACCGCTTCCTGACGCCGCAGCCGCACCGGCAACGGATCGCGCCCTCGTCGGTGACGTCGATGACGGTCAGCAAGCCGAAGCGCTCGCCCTCGCGGATTTCGCGTTCGCGGCTCATCGCGCGTCGACCTCCGCCACCACCGACGTCCACCGCGCGATGAACGCGGCGGGGTCAGCGGCGGCAACGCCCTCGCGCAGTTCGCGGAAGAACGACTGCGCCAGCAGCGCGAGGACCTGATCGCCGTCGAGGGTGAGGCGGACGCGATCGCCGGGGAGGAAGCCGGCGATCGCGAGAGCCGGCCGAATGCTGCCGCCGTGGGGATCGCCGTCGCCATAGCGGAGGGATAGGAGGCCGGGGATCGACCGCGACGGGGCGACGATCAGGGAAAGCGACGGGTGCCTCATGCCGCCAACCCCTCGCAGAGCTGGTCCGCGTGCTCCTGCCGCAGCACCCCTCTCGCGACGGCCCGGCGCATGGTCTCGCGCCACCAGGCGCAGCAGATGCGGACGCGGGCGGTGCGGGAGGCCCGGGCCAGGCGGGGGCGGTAGACGGTCGCGACCTCGCGGGCGATGGCGGCGAGGCGGGCGTCGGGGTTACGGGGCATGGGGCGCCTCCGATCCCGAGACGGCCGCCTTGTGGCGGTCGATCATTGCCTGGATGGCGTCGGCGTTTGCCGGCCGGCCCAATGCCTCAACGGCGTATGCCGGCAGGCCAACCCTTCCGTTTCGATAGCTGACGCGAAGGATCTTGGGTTTTGGCTTGTAGACCTTGATCCTCGGGGGACGGCCACACGTCAGTGCGTTGTGACCGGCAACGCCGCACTTACTGCAACGGTGCGCCAGGCCCATCCTGATCGCATGGCGAACATTCTCGATCGCCGTGCACCATTCGAGGTTTTCTGGGCGGTTGTCGGTCTTTATGCCATTCAGGTGATTCACCTGGCGGCCATACGCGGGACCGTGGAATGCCTCGGCTACCAAACGGTGAACGTTCTTGCTCTTGAAAACCCCCGGTCCTATGCAGAGTTTCGCTTGTAGATAACCGGGTGTGCTCTCGTACTGCGGCAGGATTCTGCTCTTGCGGCGAAGCCGGCCGAGTGAACTCACCCGGTAGAACGGGAGGGACGGAACCTGCCGCCACTCCTCGTGTGGGGAATTTCCGGAGGACATGTGCGAACTGGTCGCACTTGAATTCTCGGAATGCCCCGGTATCCTGCGCTCGCCTACACCATGCCCGAGATGAACATCATCTCGGACCTCACGGTCCATCATGGCTCGCCTACCTTTTCCGGAAATTCAACCGGACGCGAATCGAGTCGATCGGCTGGGCCCCCACGCTGAGAAGCTGCACGCGAGGTTGCGATGCCTTCGTTGCGGGCTTGCTCAGTGCATGGGCCCAGACGATCGACCGAGGATTCGAAGGCATCGCGGGGGCAATGTAAAACACCCAATTCAGGGTTAGCAACTGATTTCGAACTAGACGGTTGCCTTTTTTTCAAGAGATGCTAGCGCCGCTGTCGGCCTCTGTGGGGCTTTGCGCATCCCGCCCTCCATCAAAAGCGCGAAGTCGATCGCGTCCGATTCTTGATAGTGCAGATAGCGGACGGTGTGCACCGGCGTCGTGTGGTTGAGCATCCGCTGCACCTGCGGCAACGTCGCTCCCGACTGCGCCGCCAGCGTCGCGGCTGAATGCCTGAGATCGTGGCATCGGATGTGCCCGTCACCGTCGGCGGCGCGGTAGTCGATTTTGGTCTCCTCGCAGCCCTTTCGGAAGAGCCGCCGGATCTGCCGCTGCCCATACGCCTGACCAGGACGGTACGGGCTCGGAAGGATGTGCGGGTTGATGTTCTCGGGCGCGGCATCGATCAGCGCCATCCCGCCAGGCGGGATCGCTCCGTAGTAGGTCTTACGGGTTTTATTTTTTCGTTTGGCAAACTCGACGACGCCGATGATTCTCCCGTCCTGCAGTTCGACCCGGCGGATCTGGTCGCGGCGAATGCGCAGCACCTCGGAGATCCGCAGGCCGGTTGAGACCGCGACCATCAGGAAGAGGCGCATGACGGGACTGCGAAGCCAGTAGACCAGCAGCTTTTCGATCTCCACCAGCGTCAGCCAGGTGTCGCGCTCGCTGTCCACCTTCTCGGACTTCGCGCGGGTCAGTGGGTTCGACGGGATCAGTCCCTGCTCGGCGTCGCTCGCCCAGGTCAGCATGTGCTTCGCCCATTCGAGCTCGAAGTTGATGGTGAGCGGGCTCAAGGGCGTCCCGCGGGCCGACGGCTCCGTCTTCCGCTTCTCGCGAAACTTCGCCCACATCATCGTTGTGAGCGACATCGCCGGCAGCGAGCCGAACTCGGCGACGAAGGCCTTGAGTCGGTTCCGCTGGGACTTCCAGCTCGGCTTGCCCTGGTGGGCCTTCTCGTAGAGCGCATAGACCTCGGCGATGGTGATTGCGGCGACAGGCGCCGGCGCCGCCTCCCGCCCCCCGATCCGCACCACCATCTCCATCAGCACCCGGTTCTGCTCGTCCTTGGCGGCGAGCTGGGCGTCCTTGGCCCTCAGCTGGTCGGTCAGCGCCGTGATCTGCGTCTGAAACCCGAGCAGTAGCTGCCTGACGTCGTCATCCATCAGGCCGAACCCATGCGCCCAGGTGATTCTTTAGGGTGTCTGCGCATACGTTTTTGGAGCGCGCAACAGTGCCGGAATCAGGACCAACCCGGAATGTCCTAAAAACCAGACATGTACATCAACCCCGCGAAACCATTCTGCTAACACCAACCGTGAGATCTGAAACCACAACCGCTTTACGATCGCGTCAGGAAAATGACGCCCTTAGGACCGCCCCCGATCGAAACCGTTCACGAAAACCGGGGGTGAAACCGTCACCGTGTGTGGGTGTCACGTCGCGTCCGATTTTTCGCGGCGGGCTTCATTCGCATCCTGGCCCCACGCTCGGTGATGCCGTCCCAGTGCCAGGCCCGGCCACTCTGGTCGATCAGAACCGCGTTCAGGACCGTCGGGGGCGAGCCTTTGCCCTTGTATCGCGGATCGGACACTGCGACGGCGGTGGCGCCGACGAAGCGGATCGGGGGCTTTTTACGAGGGTGATCGAGTGGGCGCGTGGGCATGCATCCAAGGATGCCAGCCATCCTCGGATGTAGTCAATCCTGAGATGCGTCAGGCCACGATTCCAGGGGCACCCCGAACCGGGCCAGCGTCTTGCGCCACCGGGGCGGCGCCGGCTGCAGCTGCTTGCCACGAGCCCACGCCTTGCGGAGAGAGTCGGCGCTCGTGCGGCAGAGGGCAGCTGCCGCGGCGGTGGTGAGGCCCCGTCGAAGAATGGCCTCCAGCGCGTCGGGCCCGCGTCCCTTTGTCTGGCCGCGAGCGATTGCCAGCGCCCGCTGGTCGATGCCGGCGGCGGCCTCAGCGGCGCGCGCGGCGGCTTCTGCCTCGTTGGCCAGGATGCGCAGCCGATCCGCCCGTGCCCGCGCCCGAAGCGCGGCGCGCACTGCCTTGGCGTCGACGGGCACGCCCGACCGTAACGCCGGCGATCTGGGCCGGCAATTTTTCTACTCGTCGGCGGCTACACGCCGATCTTCAGGCCCGTCCGGTGCGCCTTCCGCAGAGCGATGGTTTCGAGCTGCCTGATTCGTTCGCGTGTCAGGCCGAGCACCAGGGCCGCCTCCTCCAGCGTGATCCCGCCCTCGTCGGCGACGTCCAGGGCGCAGCTCTGCCCCATCTCATCAGGCTCGATGTCCGGGTGGTTGAATTTGATGGTCCCCGTCGTCTCGTTGACGTCGAGGTAGAGGTTGTGCCGACAGGAGACAAATGGGCACGGCCGCGGGACGTCGGCGCATTCTGCGCGGCAGGCCGGTCGCAGCGGGAGCGGATCGCCGACATCGTTGGCCACAACAGGCAGCCGCTTCGCCTCGCGAAGGTGGCGCCGGATCTCCTGCCAACCCTCGGTGCGCGACCGGCACCGGCCCGAGACGGTTCGCGCCGGCGCGCGGGGCGGGGCCGTGTCTACCTGCGAGCACTTCTGCCGGCGGTGCCCAGGCTGGCGGCGGATGCTGCAACGAGGCTCTCTTTCCGGGTCTCTCAAGCTGCTCGCCTTTCGTCCTCAGCCAACCTGGTTCGAAGCCATCTGACCGCCTGGCCATGGATCTGGCAGGCGCGGGACTCGCTGACGCCGAGAACGTCGCCGATCTCGTGGAGCGTGAGGTGCTCGAAGTACAGCAGCGAGACAACGGTCCGCATCTGCTTCGGCATGGTCTCGATGCGGGCGACGAGTAGCCGCCGCTCTTCGGCGCGCGCGGCCTGCTCGAATGCATCGATGGCCGTCGGGTCGGCGACGTGATCGAGAAGCGCCGGCACGTCCTCGACGCTCACGACCATGGAGCCCGTCAGCTTTAGCCGGCGGGCTTGCAGCTGGGCGACCGTGATCCCCATCTCCCTGGCGATCTCGTCCTCGGTCGGCGCCCGATGCAGTTGCGCCTCCAGCGCGGTGGCGGCGTGCTCGATCGTGTTCGAGAGGCGACGCATGTCGCGCGAAAGCGTGTCCCGCATGCGAAGCTCGTCGCGGATCGCGCCGCGGATGCGCCATTCAGCGAACGCCCCGAACGGCTCGCCATGCGCCGGGTCGAAGCGGGTGGCGGCATCGAGCAGGCCGACCGTGCCGGCTGAGATCAAATCCTCGCGCGCCACGCTGGGCGGGAGGCGACGGGCGAAACCACCAGCCACGGCGCGGACAAGGCCGAGATACTGGGTGATGTCGCCGACGGGCGATGGAGGCGCGGCGCCGTCGGACATGATCCGACCGTACGCGCGGGCTGGCGGGACTCAA
>Ga0247682_1000208_pt1 | contig 20964 bp, 20 predicted proteins | sample CNK23_metaG_FD_190130 | JGI IMG/M metagenome (GOLD analysis project Ga0247682, IMG submission 190130) | Soil microbial communities from Purdue University Martell Research Forest, Indiana, United States - CNK23 | ecosystem: Environmental > Terrestrial > Soil > Temperate forest > Bulk soil...
CTGATGTCATTCCAGTGGCCGTTATATTCCGTGAGATAGTGAGTCGCTTTGTACGGATTGAAGAGGACATACTCATGCCAGTCATAGCGGATGCCCTCGACGGTGATGCTGCGCCGCTGGAAGCCGATGACTTCGTAATCCGTTCCGCGAAGCTTGCCACGAGCGCCCAAGGGAATGAGCGGCGGCACTTCGCCGGTGATGACTTGAAATTTCTGCAGGATCTGGAGATTGGGATCCTTGGCGTCCAGGATCGAGTGGCAACTCTCGCAAACCACGGTTTCAGCGTGGCCCAGCGAACGCAGCACGATGGCCGCTCCGCATTGTGGACAATTCAACGCCCTAACTTGCGGCTTCGGCGGATTCGAAAGCGGCGGCGTGCCTGCGCTCATCACCAGCCCTCGAAGCTGCGCAGATTTTTCAGTTTTAGATCGTCGAACTCCACAAATTCTCCCAGATAAAGCGCGGGCTCGTTGTCGCTGAAATCCAGCGTGGCAAACTTGCCCGTCTCGCTGCGAAGATCGGCAAAGGTGACGTCGGTCTTGTCCCAATATTGAAAGGGCAGCTCTCCTTCGACGCCGCGGTAATGAGCGGGCGTAATCACGGTCAGCGTGTAGCGCTGATTGTTCCATGTGTACTGCTGACCAACCTGAATTCGGGTAGCGGCGGGCAGAGCGGTTGTGTTGCTGGCGAATGAAATCGCGAATTCATTCTGCGCGTCAGAGAGCCACGCGCTCGCGCCGTCGTTCATGGTGATGTGCCATTCGTTCCAGCCGCCCTGATCGTATTCGTAGAGAATGCGTCCAATGACGACGAACGCCTTGTTGCGATAAATGCCTTCCGTGTTGAGCTGAATCGGCGAACTGTCCGGCGGGAGATCGGCCACTTGGCCGACTTTTTTGAGATCGACATCGGTGCGCACGAGAATACTTTTGCAGTAAGGACAAACCGTCTGCACGCTGCTGGACCATCGGAAGACAATTTTTGCGCCGCAGTTCGGGCAGTTCGAGACGGGCTGGGTCATCTTCCGCTGCTCACCTGTTGCACAAGAGAGCCCTCACTCTAAGAGTTAATCGCCGGCCGCCTGTTGCCGCGCCACCTCGTATGGCCGCGCAAGGCGCCTCACGGAAACAGATCTCGCATGGAAGAGCTGCTGGAGCGCCGCTTCAAAATTCCATTCCGCGCGCGGCACGCAGCAAAAAAGGTTCAAGCAAAGTGAATTGTGCTCGGGAAAGGTGTGACACGCGATGTGCGATTCCGCCAGCAGACAAAGCCCGGTGATTCCGCCGGTCCCGGGAAACTGATGCCACTGTGTTTCCCCGACGGGCCGCAACTTCATCCCGCGAATCATTCCGTGGAATAACGTTTCGACGGCCCGCAGGTCGCGCAGAGACTCTGACGCGCAACCGAAGGCCTCTACCACCCACTCGATTCCGCTCATGCCCGCCTCGCCGCTACGTCTGCGGCTTCCCGCACTCCGGACAGAACTTGCTGCTGCGTGGGATGGGCTTGCCGCACTCGCTACAGAATTTCGTAGTCGCAGACGCTGCGCCCGCGGCAGCGGCCGGAGTCGCGCCCCCGCCAGCCGGAGCGCCTGACGTGGATTGCTTCACGGCGTCCATCATTGCCTGGCCCATCGCCACGCCTGCGCCAAGCCCTGCGCCAATTCCGACGGCTCCGCCGCCTTCATTCCCGGCCGCAATCGGAATCGCCTGGGCCACCTGATACTGCGTGAACTTGCCCATGTCGCCGAGCACGTTCATGCTGATGCGTTGGTCGAGCACTTTCTGCAACTCTTCCGGAAGCGAAAGATTCTCGACGACGAAAGTATCGAGTGACAATCCGTAATCCGTGAACGCCGGCTTGAGCTGTTCGCTGATTTTCTCGGCAATCGCGCCCTGGCTGGCCGCCATATCTAGGAACGGCACCTGGCTCTGCGCAAAGGCGTCCGTCATTTTGGCAATAATCGTGTTGCGCAACTGCCCTTCCAGTTCGGCAACCTGGTAAAGGTCGCGCGTCCCGCTAATTTTCGAATAAAAACTCTTCGCATCGCTGATGTGGTACGAATAAATGCCGAAGCCGCGCAGGCGAATCGCGCCAAACTCCTTGTCGCGGATGGTAATCGGATTTTGCGTCCCCCAATGCTGATCCGTCTGAATCCGGGAAGAAAAGAAATACACATCCGATTTGAACGGCGATTGAAATTTTTTGTCCCAATTCTTGAGGTACGTCAGGATAGGCAGGGTATTCGTATTCAGCGTGTACAGACCCGGCCCAAACGCGTCCGCCACTTTCCCTTCATTCACAAAAACCGCCAGTTGCGAATCGCGCACCGTCAGTTTGCCGCCATTCTGGATTTCCCGGTCTTGCATCGGAAAACGGTAGGCCAGAATGCCGTCTTCCGGCTCTGTCCAATCGATAACATCTATCCACTGTTTGGAAATGAAATCGCGAAGACTCATGCGGGTCCTCCGCTCCGAGGGTGGCCGAATCAACGCTCAGCCACAAGATAGAGGCGATGCTACGGTGCGGCTCGGAGCATGTCAATGCCATTCCAAAACCACCAGCACAGGATTATTGCGAATCGTTATTTGGGTGGCACATGAAAGCCCTAAGCAGCCCGGAATAAATGGGATTGTCGGCTGATGGGAATGCACGCTCGAACGGGCGGAAATTGGCAAATACCGTTGTAGCCTAAGGGTCTATAATCCCATCCAAGCAGGAAGCGAAGTCCTGATTCCAGGCAGTTGGAGGGCGAGATGAGCGCAGGGACGGTCGGACGGCGGGAGTTCATCAAGACAGGAGCGGCAATCGGCGGCGGATTATTGGTGAGCCTCTACTCGCCTGTGACAGGCGGACCAAACAGCCTCTCGGCTGCGGAAGAAAAAGGGTTTGCGCTGAACGCCTTTGTGCGAATCGGAACGGACGAAAGCGTAACCGTGATTTCCGCGCATTCCGAAATGGGCCAGGGAATTTACACCTCTTTGCCGATGCTCTTGAACGAAGAACTCGAAGCGAACTGGTCAAACATCCGCGTCGAAGCCGCCCCGGTCGACAAAGCCTACAACCACCCATTGTTTGGAATGCAAATGACCGGCGGCAGCACAACTTCTCCAGCCGAATGGAAGCGCTACCGCGAGATGGGCGCAACTGCCCGCGTGATGCTCGTCGCGGCGGCCGCCGCGAAATGGAACGTCGATGCTGCGAGCTGCCACGTCGAAAAGGGAGTTGTCATTCACGCCGCTTCCGGCAAGCGCGCGACCTATGGCTCGCTGGCCGATGCCGCCGCGAAATTAACGCCCCCTGCAAATGTCCCGCTCAAAAGCCCCAAAGATTTCACGCTCATTGGCAAATCCACGCGCCGCCTCGACACTCCCTCCAAAGTAAACGGCACAGCGCAATTTGGCTTGGATGTGATTCGTCCCGGAATGCTGACCGCCGTCATAGCCCGTCCGCCGGTGTTCGGCGGAAAGGTGGCGAAGCTGGACGCCAGCGAAGCGTTGAAAGTGCCCGGCGTGAAAATCGTCGAGCAGGTTCCGTCCGGCGTGGCGGTCATCGCCGACCACTTTTGGCCCGCGAAACTCGGCCGGGATAAATTGAAGGTCGAGTGGGATTTGGGTCCGAACGCGGATTTGTCTACGGAAAAAATGCTGCGCGATTTTGCAACGACAGCCCGCAAACCAGGCGCCATCGCAAAAAAGACCGGCGATCCCCAAGCCGCCCTCAAAACCGCCGCGAAAACCATCACCGCCGAATATGACGTCCCCTATCTCGCCCACGCCTGCATGGAGCCGCTGAACTGCGTCGTTGACCTTCGTGCCGATTCCTGCGAAATCTGGACCGGCACGCAGTTTGAAACCGCCGACCGCGCCAGCGCCGCGCAAGTCGTTGGCCTGCCTCCCGAAAAAGTCCAAATTCATACGACGTTACTCGGCGGAGGTTTTGGCCGGCGCGCCAATCCTGCTTCCGACTTTGTCGTCGAAGCAGCGCATGTCGCCAAAATCGCAAAAGCTCCCGTCAAGGTCGTTTGGACACGCGAAGACGATATGCGCGGCGGCTGGTACCGCCCCATGTGGCACGACCGCTTTGTCGCGGGCCTCGACGCATCCGGCGACCCCATCGCCTGGACCCACACCATCGTTGGCCAATCCATCGCGCAAGGCACGCCCTTTGCCGCCTTCATGATCAAGGACGGCGTGGACAGCACCTCCGTCGAAGGCGCAGCGGATATCCTTTACGGCTTGCCCAATCTCCAAGTCGATCTGCACACGCCGCAGATCGGCGTCCCCGTCCAGTGGTGGCGCTCCGTCGGGCATTCGCACACCGGCTTTTCCGTCGAAGCCTTCTTCGATGAAGTCGCCCACGCCGGCGGAAAAGATCCTTACGAACTGCGGCGCGAACTGCTCGCGAATCAGCCTCGCATGCGCGCCGTCCTCGAACTCGCCGCGCAAAAAGCCAATTGGGGATCGAAACTCCCGCCGGGAGTAGGCCGCGGCATCGCCACCCATTTTTCTTTCGATAGCTATGTCGCGCAAGTAGTGGAAGCGTCGGTGGCGAAAAACGGAGAAGTGCGCGTGCACCGCGTCGTTTGCGCCCTCGATTGCGGACTGGTGATTAATCCGGATACGGTCCGCGCACAGATGGAAGGCGGAATCATCTTTGGGCTGACCGCCGCGCTGAAAACGGAAATCACGCTGAAGGATGGCCGCGTTGTACAAGGGAATTTTGACAGCTACCCCATGCTGCGCATCTTCGAATCTCCGAAAATTGAAGTGTATTTCGTTCCGAGCGGAGAAAGTCCCACGGGCGTCGGCGAGCCTGGCGTGCCGCCGGTCGCGCCAGCCTTGGCGAACGCAATCTTTGGAGCCACCGGGAAGCGCGTCCGGCGGTTGCCGATTCGTGCCAGTGATTTGGCGTAGAAAAGGAAATCGGAGTTATAAATGGAGTGGTGGTAAACGTGACTGGCAGCGGGCGTGCAATTCTCGGCAGCGCATCCTCTCTCCAGAGGTCCTTTTCGGGATAGCGACCCAATGCCTGTGACTTCCGTCACTGAGGAAGGTTTGCACGAAGGCTAAATTCGAATCGAAACGCAGGCGGTTTTCTGAGTCGTAGCAATCTGTGCAATGAGGCTGTACATCATGCGGCCCTCCCCTATCCTGGTTCTTTGTTTTGCGTTGGCGTCTGCGGCGCAGTGTGCGCGAGCGCAAGAACAACCGACGTCGAGCCAGGCGCCTTCGGCACAACCGACAAAAGAACAAGAGCCAAAGGACTCGCCGGCGACTCTCTTTCTCCCCGAAGCGACTCCTGTAAAGCTGAAGCTGTTGCACACACTCAATTCCAAGACAGTCGTCGTAGATGATCCGCTGAATTTCGTGGTGGCCGAAGACATAATTGTCAACGGCAAGACCATTGCTAAAGCTGGCGCGGTTGCGATTGGCCGAGTGCGGCAAGCCAAGCCGGCTCGTACGCTCGGTCGCGGCGCCCAGCTTGCGCTGGAAATGCAGTACATGAAAGTCGGGCGCGTTCGGGTTCCTCTGCGCGGATCGCAGGAACGGAGCGGCGCCAACAGGAAGGGCGATACGGTCGCGCTGGTGGTTCTGTTCGGACTAAGTGGATTGATCAAGCACGGGTCCGAAATCGAAATCAAAGAAGGCTCAATCTTCACCGCTTACGTCGACCGGGACACGGAGTTGCCGCCGCAGCCGGACGCCATAACCCTGGTTCACTAAGGCAGGAGGAACATTTATGAGAACTGGTAGTTCATTTATAAACATAATCGTCCTAACGATGGTCATTTCGTCCGTGACCGCCTCCATCGCGCAAGAACAACGCACCTCTCCGCAGAGCGTCGCACCTGATTCAGCGTCTGCGACAGTCGGGCAGCGGAGAGTGTTCGTATTCGTCCAGCGCACCGATCGCCATGCGAAATACAGCAGTCCCGAAGTGTTCCACAATGTCTTGACAGACCTTATGGACTACCTCGGAACGAAGAATGTGGCTATTGCCGTGGACGAATTTGGCGGACGCAATCACGCCGAAGGCGCAACTCCGCTGGATACGATCTTCACGATCGCTGGCGATTCAAAGGCAAGCAGCGTGCTCTATGTCGTGGTCGACCGGCCGCTGACGAAATGGCTCAAAATCACCGTGCAATGCTTCGACATGAACCGGAAAAAACTCTGGAAGGAAGAAGTGTCCAGTGCCGGGGGGATGTCCGGCGGCCATGGGTTGGAGGTGTGCACGAAGAAAATTCATGCACAGCTCGATAAGCACGTTGGCCAGGATGGATTGCCCATTCTCGCGGCCGCCAAGGAAGCTGTAGCGGAGAAACGATAGAGGTGCACGATGAGGCTCAAAATCTGGACTCTCCTTCTGATAGCGGTTCTTTCGACATCCATTTTCGCCTGGTCCCAGGACGCGCCCAAAGCGCCCCAGAAGGTGCTGCTGACAGAAGGCACGGAAATCACGCTTCGTATGGCGCAAGACATCAGTTCACGTGCGGCCCGGCCGGGAGAACCCATTGAGCTGGCTCTTGCCGAGGATTTGAAGGTAGGCGATCTGGTCGTCGCAAAAGAGGGTGCGCGGGCTCTTGGCGAGGTGGTGAAGGCGAGGCATCCGGACTTCTGGGGTGAAGCGGGCGAAGTCAGCCTTCGGGTGCACTTTCTGCGAGTCGGCGAGCAGAAGGTGGAGATTCGCGGCGCACTCGGATCTGCGGGGACACGTTACATCGTTATTCGCGGTAGCCAAGCCATCATCAAAGCAGGCACCCAGGTGAAGGCATTCGTAGCTGCGGACGTAGAAGTGACACCTCTTTCGAAAGCGGCCGAAGTGAACAAGTAGGTCGCGTTTAACAGTGGCGCGGTCGCGAAACTCGAAAGTTTTGGTGACAATTTGGTGACAGTGTGCACCAAAATGCAGCAATCGACTCCAAAATTGTCACTAAACGCTCCGCTAAAGGCTGTTGCAAGTTATACTTAGAAACGGAGGAGTGGGTGAGCGGTTGAAACCGGCGGTCTTGAAAACCGTTAGGCTCGAAAGGGCCTCGGGGGTTCGAATCCCTCCTCCTCCGCCAGTAAATCCAAAGGACCCTTGGAGTTAAAGACGACTCCAATTTGTTTTCGCAGGCATCGGCTTTATCCCAATTTATCCCAATGCACGAATTACCTGCCCAGCGGTCCCTCGAACCGTTAGGTGCGAAAGCAAAACAGCCCAGAGTACTCGTCGCGACTGGCGCTCGCTGACTCTGCGCAGCCGAAAAATCAGTTCAACGAATAGCCGACACTCGGGAGTGGACGCGATATTCGTAAACAGAAGCGCGTTTACCGGGACTGATCTTGGTCTGCTTCGGTCGGTTCGGCTGTGTGGTCTCCTGTTCCAGATGCGAGGCGTTTGGAGCACCCATCTCATTGGAAGAACACACTTCCATGATGCCCAGACCCGTCGCCAAAGTCAGAATCCTCCACTTCAAATACCTCCGCCATTCAGACATGGCCTCGGTTTTGATAACCGCGTTTGAGGTATTCACCAGGATTAGCCCCGACAACTCGCTTGAACGCCTTACTGAACGCAGCGTCGGACTCATAACCGACCAACCGAGCAACGTCTATGAGCTTCTTGTCACGGCGTTGTAGTAACTTCATCGCCTTCTGCATCCGCCACTCGGTTACGTATTCCAGCGGTGTTTGTCCGAGTAACTCTTTGAAACGCGCTGCGAATGCGGAGCGAGACATGCCCGCCGTTTCGGCCAGGGTTTCGACCGTCCATGGCGTATTCACTCTGTCGTGAATGGCACTGAGGGCAGTGCCCATTTGAGGATCGAAAACAGCACGAAGCCATCCTTTGTTGCGTTCCGGTCTCGACGCGATATGCGTCCGGAGTAGTTGGATAAACAGAACCTCGGCCAGCCGAGCGGCGACTACTTCAGATCCCGGCGCCTGTTCTGCCATTTCTGACGCCAGCGCTTGCATTGTGTTCTGAAGAGCAAGCGTGCGTGCCTGATCGGCCTTCATCAGAATGAAGCTAGGCAATAACTGAGTGATCGGCTTCAGGCTGGCGCGATCGAAACTGAAGGATCCACAGACGATTGTCGTCGGTGCGCCACCACCTCCGCATTTAGCGACATTGCCATTGGCTTTAGCGGCGACCTCGCGGAAGGTTGACCTTGGACGTGTTCGCGGGCTATCCCGCATGACGATCGAAGTGTCGCGGTCCAGCAAGAAGCAGTCACCACCGGTGAGGGGAATCGGGTCCGGAATCCCTTCGACACTCAGCCAACAGTTGCCGCGCGAAAGCATGGCGAAGTGCGCCAAATCTGTGGGTGACATCTTTTTGTCGGAAGGCGTGACTTTTTCTTCGGTCTGTTTCTCCTGTATCAAGCCCCACGGGGCTGTAGCTTCGAGTCTGTGCTGACCGAAAGCGGTTATTTGCATCGTTCTGAAGATGTCTGTTATCGGGTCCAACTTAGCCTCCCTGTTTTGGACGAATAGGCAAAAGATTAGGACTCCCGAGCAGCTCTCGTCCACCGCCAAAGGAATCTACTCATTAGATGCGGTTTCGAGAACTACGAAATTGTGTACGAGACTAAACAGCTTTGCCCGTCCAGTTGACGCACGATGAACGAACTTGCTTGGACGACCGAATTCTACACATCTATCGAAGGGAGTAATTATGGGAAATCTCGAAGGAAAAGTTGCAGTCATCACCGGAGGCGCTACCGGCATCGGCCGCGCCGCGGCAAAGCGCTTCATCGAGGAGGGCGCCTTCGTCTTCATCTTCGGCCGCCGGCAAGAAGAGCTCGACGCCGCTGTGGCCAACCTCGGGCCCAATGCCCGCGCGGTGAAGGGCTCGGTCTCTGATCTGGCCGACCTCGACCGACTCTACGCGGCGGTGAAGGCCGAGCGCGGAATCCTCGACATCGTCTTCGCCAATGCCGGGGCGGGAAGCCCGCTTCCGCTCGGCGAGATCACCGCCGAGCACATTGACGAAACCTTCGACACCAATGTGAAGGGTACGATCTTTACGGTCCAGAAGGCGCTGCCGCTGATGGGCAAGGGCGGTTCGATCATTCTGACCGGCTCGAGCGCCGGCACCACGGGCGCCCGGACAATGAGCGTCTACAGCGCGAGCAAGGCGGCAGTGCGCAACCTCGCGCGGACCTGGGCGGAGGACCTGAAGGGCACCGGCATCCGGGTGAACGTGCTGTCGCCCGGGCCGACGGCGACCGAACTCGCTAAGGCAGCGCTAGGCGAGGAGGGCCAAAAGGTCTACGCCTCGATGACTCCGCTCCAGCGCATGGCCGATCCGGCGGAGATCGGAGCGGCGGCGGCCTTTCTCGCATCGTCGGACAGCAGCTTCATGACCGCTAGCGAACTCGCCGTCGACGGCGGCCTAGCGCAAATCTGACCCACTCGCCCTACGGCACTCCATTCGACCGTAGGGTTCGGTAAACCATAAGGAGAAATTATGAGCTACGCAATTATAGGATTCGGCAAGATAGGCCAGGCCCTCGCCCACGCCTTCGCCCGTAAAAACATCGACGTGACCGTCGCGAGCCGCCGGCCGGCTGAAGTGGTGGCGCCGCAGGCTCGGGCGATTGGATCGACGGTCGTCGCCATGTCGCTGCGGGATGCACTCGACGCCGACACAATCATCTTGGCGGTCCCGTTCGGGGAACATCGCGAGGTTGCAAAGGCCCTGCCGAGCTGGAAAGGCAAGACGGTCATCGACGCGATGAACTCGTTTCCAGTCCCACCTGAGGAACTGGATGGTCTCCCGTCCTCCGCATTCGTTGCGAAGTCGTTCACCGGGGCCAAGTTGGTGAAAGGTTTTAATCACCTAGTTGCGGCCACCCTGGCCACAAACCCGATCGTCGAGGGCGGCCACCGGGTCGTCTTTCTGTCGAGCGACGACGAGGACGCTATCGCTCTCGTGGCGGACTTAGCCAAACAACTCGGATTCGCGCCCGTCAAGCTGGGAAAGCTCGACGAGGGTGGCGCGCTGGTGCACGCACGCGGCCGCACTTGGGGTCGGCTCATCTTTCAGGATTTGTTCAAGAAGGAGCAGTAATCGGTGACTATGTCAGCTTTGGAAATAGCATAAATTCATCATAAAAAAACAACAAAAAACAAAAGGAAAAAACATATGAGTAATAACCTTGGACAAAAATTGGCGGGGAAAATCGCGGTTATCACAGGCGGAAGTAGCGGGATTGGCTTGGCCACAGCCAAGCGCTTCGTGGAAGAAGGCGCCCACGTCGTGATCACTGGGCGACGAGAGAAAGAGCTGAAGGAGGCCGCAGCCTCCATCAAGAGAAACGTTACAACGATCGTGAGCGACGTTTCGCGCTTGGACGACCTGGACCGTCTCTATGCCGCCGTCAAAGAGAAACATGGTCACATCGACGTACTCTTCGCGAACGCGGGAGCGGGTACAATCGCGCCGCTCGCGGTGGCTACCGAGGGCCATTTCGACCAGACCTTCGACGTGAACGTAAAGGGAATGTTCTTTACGGTGCAGAAGGCCCTTCCCCTCTTCAAAGATGGCGGCTCGATTATTCTGAACTCTTCGGTCTCAAACGTGTTGGGGCTCCCAGGCTTTACCGCCTACGCCGCGAGTAAGGCGGCTGTGCGCAACTTCGCGCGCGGCTGGACTATGGAGCTGAAAGACCGCAAGATCCGCGTGAATAGTATGAGCCCCGGAGCAATCGATACCCCAGCCTTAGCGACGACGACGGGCCTCACTGCTGAACAGGCCGAGCAAGCGGCCGCCCAGTTCACCGCGCAGATTCCACTCGGTCGCAGGGGCAAGCCTGAGGAAATCGCGGCCGCAGTTGTCTTCCTCGCCTCCGATGAAAGTTCATATATCACCGGCGTGGATCTCGCCGTCGATGGGGGCATGGCCCAGGTCTAGTGAGGAGTGTGCAGATCAAGTCGTGAGAGGAATCGAAAAAAATAGCGGTCGTGTGAATGCTGTCGCGCCGAAACTGGACCGGAGCAAAAAATCGACTTTCGAGAGCTTCGCTCAAGAAGTGAGAAGCAGCCTCAAAGTCAGTTTGGAATAGGAGCGATCGGACGCGATCCGATCTGAGGGAAATGGAGAAATTTCGATGGGCACACAAGAGAATATCCAAATTGTGAAGAATTTCTTTGCAGCAATAGGTAGTCACAATGAGCACGATCTGCTGGCGCTGGTTGCCGAAGATATTGAGTGGATCATTCCGGGCGAGGGCTGGCCGCTGGCAGGCACGTACCGCGGGCACGCGGAATTGGCGGCTGTGCTTAAGAAGGCGGCCAACGAGGTGGAAACGAAATACCCAACGCCCCCCGAATTCGTGGCGCAGGGAGACTGGGTTCTGGTCATCGGCGTCGCGACGGGAAAAATCAAAGCCACGAACAGGACGTTCGAGGACCATTGGGTCTTCGCCATCACCGTTCGAAGTGGCAAACTGACGAACATCCGGGAGTATATCGACACGCAAGCACTGGCGCGGGCCTCCGAGATGGCCGCGAGCCCCAGGCTTTAACCCATCTGAAATTGGCGGATCTCGGTGATGCATTTTCGACAATGCACTCACTGAGACACGATAACTACCGAGAAGTCGGCTTCCCGCGAGCGATTGGTCGGTCACTGCTGGCGCGTTTTTCGGTACCAATCCTGCTTCGAAAATCAAATCGGAGACATGTCAACGGTTCGCGCATTACACGGCCAAGTGCGGAGTAACCCGTCCCGAAAGGGGTCCTTATTGCGACACGGTTCGTGAGATCGACCTTGGCGAAGACCTGATAGACTTGGCCCACCGACCAGGAGGAATCAATGCAATCAAAATGGCTCCTTTCGTCCTCGCTTGTAGGCTGCTTCGCGTTCGGCTGGTGCGCGCACCTATTGACGGCTCGGCACCGCAAGCCGGTTACGATTACGAGGATCTATACCGGTTCTGACGGTGAAACACACGCCGAAGAGATTACTGGAAATCTGAAATCTGATCCTTCGCGAAACGGCATTGAATTTTCGGACCCGATCAAAGTCACTAGTTTGGTATTCGCGCGGACTTCTCCAGGTTGGGTCCGGGACTGGCACCAAGAAACATATCGTCAGTACCTCATCACGTTGAGTGGGCAGGGAGAATTCGAGATCTCCGGCGGTCACAAAGTTTCGTTGGCGCCGGGAAGCATCGTTCTGGTTGAAGACTCAACCGGGAAGGGTCATATCTCTCGTACATTCGGAACCGAAGACCGCATTGCGCTGAACATCCGGCTGGCGGATCGCTAATCGGGTTTTCTATGGGCCGTTTCGCAACCGGTAAGTTTCGGGACTAAATCAGAAGGCTCTAAATTCAAGGCCTCTAGAGTCTCAAAGCTCTGTCCCGAAAAGCCCGGCAACAGCGTACCAATTGCCCTCCGGGATCGCGCTCGAGGCCAGTCCCAAAACCCTGTCTCAGAATTGGAGTTCATTTCTGCCGCTTACGTCTAGCGCACTAATACCCATAAGTCGGCCAGCGGATACCAATTTCTCCGCCTGCTCCTCACGAGGGCGCGTCCGGCTCTAGGCCGATGTGATCGTTAACCGCATCGTGAAAACGCTGCTTGCACCCGAGGTATCGCTCGGTCGTTTGAATCGAAACGTGACCGAGCAAGAACTGAATCTGATCTAGTTCACCTCCTGCTTGGTGGCACAGTCGCGCACAGGTCCTTCTCAAATCGTGCGGTGCCACCGATGGCAGACCACAGCTTTTCGCGTTAGCTTTCACGATTGCCCAGATGACCTTGGGTGTAAAGACGTGTCCCCAAATTCTGCCTGCTTTGTTGATAGACCGCAGCAACGGACCCGCATTGATGCCGGCACCAACGGCCCAACTGTCGATCGCCTCCTTTACCCACTGCGGAACGGGGGTCGTTCGGATGTGGCCACCTTTTCCTCTCAGGTCAGCGATGACCCAATGGCCTTCCCGAAGCTGGAGATCTTCCAACCGTAAGGTTGTAACCTCGGCCCTCCGAAGGCCGCACCCGATGAGGAGCGAGAGCAAAGCACGATTTCGCCGACTGCGGAGGGTGTCACCGTTTTCAGCGCCGAGCAACTTCTTGCCCTCCTCCGCCGTCAGCCAATTTCCGACGCGCACTCCCAGTCGGCGGACGCCCTTCACACGCCGAATGCCTGCCGCGAGATCCGGGCTAAGAAGTCCGCAATCCGACGCTTCATAAGCGAGCCGGCGTATCGCCGCCAATCTCAGGTTTATTGTCGACGGGGCGTACGGGTGCTGTTCCAGTGCGATTCGATAGCGTGCGACCACAGTTCTGTTGAAGGCTAGTCTGGGCTCCGAACAGTACCAGTCGATGAATTCACGAATGGCATGTTCGTACGAGCGCTTTGAACTCGTCGACGTTAGGCTGTTCAAGACCGCAGATTTCGAATGTTCTAGATCGGGTAGTTTGAGGACTGTCTTCGGGGTGCGTTTACGTCTGCTTTTCGCCATGGCACGCGGCCTCCATTCCGCGGCGAAAAGCTTGATCCTGTCCCCGATCTCCTAACCAGTAGCGCGTCTATCTGGTGGGACTTCCCACAAGCGGACTTCTGGCCCGATTAACTTCCGGTTAGCTCGTCACCCGGCCAGGACACTCAACTACCAGCGGACTTGTCGATGAACACCGCTCACCCCTGAGCGGTGGAGTGTGAAAGAGAGTCTTATTCGGCGCGCAGCGCTTCGGACGGAGATATCCGGCTTGCCCGCAGAGCGGGAATTAGTGCGGCGACCAGCGTTGAAAAGCTGAGCGTCACGATAGCGAGGAAAGTCGTCGCGGGATCATACGGACTCAATCCGTACAGTTGGCTGCCCAGGAATTTGCCCACTGCCAAAGCCAGCGGAAATCCAACAGCCAGACCGACAGCTACCAGGGCAAACCCTCTTCGGGCCACAAGGGCCGCCACCTGCGCGGGAGTAGCGCCGAGCGCCAAGCACACCCCAATCTCAGCTGTGCGTTGTCCCACGTTATAGGAAGTAACTCCATAGAGCCCGATGGAAGCTAGGACAAGCGAAAGCATTCCAAAGAAGGATGACAATTTTGCTATCAGGCGCTGTTGCCGGAACTGATTGGATACTTGCTCACCCAGCGTTCCAATCGACTCGATCGGAAGACGAGGATCTACCGAGATTATCGCCTGGCGAATTTCAGCAGCTGATACAGTGGCGCCAGGCCGTACCACAAGGATGATGTCGTGCAGGTGATGTGAGCCGGGATTGCTATCTGCCCCAGTCTTTGCCACCACATCGTGCTGCGCTTCGGCCAGAAAAAAGAATGGAACAATCGGCTTGTCGAAATCGAAGTCCAGGTAGCGTGCGTTTTGCACTACACCCACGATTTTGTAGTTCCGCGATGATCCCAGTTCCGGGCGTCCGAAGTATTGTCCAATGGAGTTTTCATTGTTGAAATACTTCTTAGCGAACGCCTCATTGATCACCGCAACGTGCTGCGAAGTCGCAGTATCTTCCTCAGAGATGCCACGTCCTACGATGATTTGAGTTCCGATAGCGCTGAAGTATCCTGGCGTCACTCGATCCCAATAAACCATGTTTTCAACTTTACCCGCGTCAGGCCCGGGAGCCGGGCGCCCGTCCAGCCACACGCTGCTAGCCCAATTATTTCCGCTCAACGGGGAGTACTGGCAGATCGCCGCGGCGGCCACGCCGGGAATGGTGGATAAGGAGGCTCGAATGCGATCGTATAGGATGGTGAATTGGTTTGGTTGGTAGTCGACCAGACCTGGATCAATCCTGACGATCGTGCGTTGCTCCTGGAGGAAGCCAAAGCGTTGATTTTCGAGGCGGTGCACAGCAGTAGTCAGTAATCCGGATGCTGCCAATAAAACCAAGGAAAGAGCTGCCTGGAACACCACCATCATCTTGCGAGGAAGCGCACCTGCGCGAGCAGTGGAACGGCTCATTCCCCGAAGGGCTTCAATCGGATCCACCCGCGTAGTCATCCATGCGGGAGCGACGCCGAAGGCCACAGCCGCGACCAACGAAACAAAGAAAGCAAACAACAACACCGGCATGGAAGGGGACGCATGGATCGGTAAACCCGCCACACCTCGGGCCGATGGAAATGCAAAAAACAGAATAAGATGCGTACCCGCAAATGCGACCAGCAGACCTGTCACGCCGCCCGCAAGTGAGAGCAGAATGCTCTCCGTAAGAGCCTGCCTCACAAGGCGCGACGTATGCGCGCCCAGTGCTACGCTCAAAGATGTCTCCCGTCGCCGCTGCATGCCGCGAACGAACATGAGATTGGCCACATTTGCGCAGACAATGAGCAACACAAACGCCGACACCATCATCAAGATCTGAAGCCAGTGTTCGTATTCCGCTCGCATGCTGGTGATGCCCGAGCCCCCGGGTCGCAGGAACAGGGTTTGCTCTGGTAACTTCGCGCGATCATTTGCGCTCATCTCGCTCTGGTGAGAAAGCAGCCACTGCTTCAGTTCCACCCGCATTTGAGCCTCTATTGCTGCGGACTCAGTGCCGGGTCTGATGCGTCCGATCAAATCCAACCAATACTGGTCAGCTTGATTAAGATCGCCAGCATCCGCTTGGGGCATCAATGTTTCTGAGTTGAGCGGCAGAAAGAAATCGGGTGGATCGCTGCGAAGCGTATCACCGAAGAAGCTAGGTGGAGTGACTCCCACGATTATGAATGGCGTGTTATCTATGTGGAAGACGCTACCAACGATAGATGGATCCGATCCGTATTGCTGCCATAGTCGATAGCTCATCACAGCTACCGCCGGAGCGCCGGGTTGATCGTCGGTGGAAGTCAGCAGCCGTCCGGCATACGCGCTTATGCCGAACATGGCGAAGTAATTGCCCGAAACGAACTCACCAGGATAGCTTTGTGCTGACTCTGTGCCGCCGGAACGCTGCACACCAAATAACGGATCGGAGGCCTGGAACGCCGCCAATTCCGCAAAACCCTGGGTGTGGCCCCGAAAACGTTTGTAGAGATCGTAGGAGACAAGGGAATACTCATTCTCTTGGCTGTATCCGCCCCAGTAGCAGCAACGCGCCTCTTTGCCTAGGCGGTACAATTCGCCCGGATTAGCCACTGTCAGCGATTTCAGCAGAACTTCGTAGAACAGAGTAAAAATAGAAGTTGTTGCGCCAATGCCCAGCGCCAGCGTCAGAACGACGGTGATGGTGAATGACGGTGACTTTCGCAATCGACGCAGCGCATACCGCGTGTCGTACAGCAGGCTCTCGAACCATTCCCAGCCCCACGCCATGTGACTCTTCTCCCTGAGCGCAGTAACATTGCCAAACCGGCGCCGGGCGGCGGCCCGAGCAGAGTCTGCGGTCATGCCCGACTCGATGTGTTCCTGCTGTCGCAACTCCAAATGTAGCTGCATCTCTTCTTCGAGGTCCGCATCGAATTGCCGCCGGTGCACGAGCATCCGGAGTCGTCTTGCGATTTCGCGCAGCCAGTACATGACGGGACTCCTTTCAGACCGCTTCAATCACACGCGTGATCGCGCCAATGACGCGTTCGAACTGCGACATCTCGACGGCCAATTGTTTGCGGCCTGCTGCAGTCAGCTGGTAGTAACGAGCGCGGCGGTTGCCAGCCGTCGTGCCCCACTTCGCGGTCACCCATCCCTTGATGAGCATCCGCTGCAACGCGGGGTACAACGAGCCTTCTTCGACTTGGAGAACGTCATCCGATATCCGCTGAATAGAATTGGCGATCTCATATCCATGCAACTCGCCGGAGCGCGCCAAAGTTTTCAAGATCAGCAGATAAAGTGTTCCTGGAGGAATCTCGTCTCGGTGCAAATGATCACCCCCCAACGTGACATAGTTAGACTATGCGAGTGTCGGATGGTTAGCAGCCGCTGTCAAGGGATCAAGTGCCCCGGCTCCCATCCCTTCAAAAGGCGTTAGGAAGCAAAACGTGAGATTCTGGGTGGGTTGTCGGCTACCCGGAAGTTATCCAGAAAGGGGGTTCTAGGAAATGAATGTGAGAGGCTGTTTCGGAATCCACACACTTTTTCCAACCCACAACCCAACCCACAAAGATCTACGTCTTATATGAATTCCGCGTAGTTTGGCAGTCCCCGCGGTCTTGTAAGTTGCTGTAAAACCTAACCACGCGACGCTGATAAGGGCGAGGTCGGTGGTTCAAGTTCACCCAGGCCCACCATTCAGCAGGCTACCGACCGTCGTCCCACAAATTCCAAAGCACAACTGCGCCCGCGCTTCATTGCACCATCAGCGTAGGCGCTCCCAGCGCCTTAAGATATCCCATCCTGTGCCGCCCGCGTTTCAAGGGCAGCGCAGGCAGTTTCCTATTTCGCGTCGATCCAAGTGTCGGACCCCATCAGTTTGTAGGCCACATTCAGGAAGGCAAGGTGAAACGGTTTGCCGTCCGCCGTGCCCCGATGTTCCGTTGAGACCAGGAGAGGGCCAGCCATTTTATAGCCGGCCCAGGTTGATGTGACGTTATTCGGCTTCATGGTGCCGCCCCGGTGGTAGATGAACTGCACAATTCGTCCATCCTTCCCCACATAAAGGTCCCATGTATCGCCTGGCGTATAGCCGCCAATTTCCGCAGGATAGTTCACCGAAACAAGTTTCGCCGTGCCGTTTCCAATCGGCAATTTTTGGTTTTCTTTAACGGTCACATTGGCGCTGGTGTCCCAGTTCGCATGGAAAGGGAAGATAAACCAATAGTTATCGTTGACGAATCCCGGCTCAATTTGATCCTTCACATCGGCAGGTGCACTGCTGAGCTGAGAACGGTTATAAGAAACCTTGACCGGCTTGCCGTCCTTGTCGGTTGTTTCGTAGCTGACGTTGCCAGTCTTGGGCTCCCAGGTCCAAGTGCGGGAGAGCTTCACATTTAAAGCGGCAAGGTCCAAGTTGAACGTATAGCGGACTGCGTCAATTTTCCCCCACGAATCAAGGCCGTAGGTCTTGGCAAGCTGTTCGACATCGGGTGGGCGCGTCTGCGCCCGGGAAGTGCTGGCTAAGACCAGCACCCCTGAAAACAGGAAATAGACCGTCAAGGAATGGCACAACTTTTTCATGGATCCTCCTGAGTGAAATGACGTCGTGTTGGATGGTATGCAATGGGGCCTTAGATGCAATAAATCGCATGTGGTGCAGTTGCGTTCGCTCTACCGGTACGCTCAGCGTTGGAGCGTGGCCGGCCGGGTGAACCTGCGCAAGACGATAATGGCACCGGCAATTACCACAGTTCCGAATTCCAGAATCATAATCCAGACAGGAACGACCCACGGCCGCCCGACGGTGCGCAGGTGCCAGACATAATAGGTAGGAATAATGCTCAAAGTCCAGACCAGGATCGGCAACGTTGAGGTCGACCTTAGGAACGGCAGCATCCACAGCAGGTACCACGGATAGACAACCGGCGCGCAGAAGAGTGACGCCGCCATTGGCCAGGCGAACGCTTCCGAGGACCCTTCGGCGGATTTTCTTCTCATCCAAATCGCGGTAAGAGAACCGACGAGCACTGCCATCCCGGCTACAACCGGCGGAGCGGCCAATCGCTGGAGCGTTGCAAAAACCGGATCATTAAATCGGAACCTCTGCACGTAGGAGCCGAGAGAGCCCATTGGAATCCGCCCGCGGTCGAGAAAAGGCAAGTAGAGAAGTCCGACTGCGATTGCGGCGAGCGTGGCGTCGCGCATCCGGACGCGCTTCCAGTAGAGTGGCGCTAGCACGATTGGCAGGAATTTCACCGCAATAGCAAGCCCAAATGATACGGCAGCAACGGCGCGCCAGCGCCTCAGGAGCGAGGCTGCCGAAACCAAGAGCAATAGCACTCCGACAATATCGACGTGTCCGCTGCCCGCTACTTCAATCGCCAGCAGTGGGTGCCACGCATAAGCCAAAACCCAGTGCTCCCCCTGCCCGCTTCGACGCAAGAAATCGAGCAACAAAAGCGCGATTGCGAAATCGCAAACTACGAATGCTACTTTCAGCGCGAGGGTAGACTCATGAATCGATGTTACGGCGCGAAAAAATAGCTGCGCCCCCGCCGGATAGGGGCTCGGCACCTCAGGATTATTCAGTGTACGCGTTTCGGCTGTGTGCAAGTTGGCGAGTGCGGGATCGCTCGGAACCACGATGTAGGGGTTATAGCCGAGCCGCTGCATGCGGCCGTCCCAAACATAGCGATGAATGTCATCGTCTAAACCCGGTGGCATTCGCAGAAATTGAAAATGCCACAGAGCAGACAGAGCGAGACCGAAGAAGATGACGCGCCTCGGAAATTCCAGGTTGGAGAAGAGCTCGCGGATGGCCAAGAAGTACGCGACGCCGGCAACAGCCAAAGGAATGAAGAACGACGCTTCACCCGTGCGGTTGAAGTTTCGTGCGCAGATCGTCAGCGCCACAAGCAGGATGGCACCGAGTCCATACAGCCTGTGCGAAGGTGTGAGTTTCACAGGCCTTCCATTCACGGGCGAAGTTGCGAAACGGCATGCTGCCATTCTCCGAACCAACTTGCAGTCCTTGGAGCCTTCTCAGGAGCGAGCTCCAATTCGCGAGCCAGCAGAACCAGGTCATTGGCGATATCGATGTCATAGAAGGGTTCCGTGAAACCCGTCGAGAGTTCAAGGGCCTTCGCGCGAGTCAGCAATCTGTAGAGCGCACTCCCGGTTCCCATACCGTCGCTTTCGAAGAGCGCTGTGTGAGCGGCCTTTGCACCAACCAGATAGTAGCCTCCATCGTGGGTTGGCCCGACAACTACGTCATGTGTGGCAAGAATTTGGAACGCGCTGTCCAGAATCAATGACGGGAGATGTGGACTGTCACTGTTGAATGCGATGACCTCCTGTCTGCCAGAGGCAGTGAAATGTCGAAAAACTGAGGTGAGTCCTGCTGCGAGACCTTCGCCTCTTTGTGCCACCACCTGCACTGTATTGCCCAATAGTTCCGCCAATTCGTTCTGATCCGCCTCAGGGCACATCACCGCGACCTCCACGCTCGTCAATGACGTGGCCAACGCGAGGGTGTCTTCTAAAAGGCAGCGATACAGTGCGGTCACTGCCGGAAGAGGAAGACTCTCCATAAGACGGGTCTTGACCATGCCGGGCCTTGGGGCTTTCGCCATAATAACTAACGTGCGGTTTAAGCGCGAAAAACGCACCGGGGTCTGGTTCGAGGATTCCATGAGAGGTTGGTCCATCAAGCTCACGCCGGCCGCGGCGTTCCCGCTCTTCGACGTCGAAAAGAATAGAGCGCGATCCGGCTCAGGATGAACCACGCTGCACCTATCGTGCCCTTCAATGTACCGCTGATTTTCGACTTCCCAATGCGCGGGTGGTAGCTTACGGGAACTTCCACAATGCGAAATCCCGCGATGGCCCCTTTCACGATCATTTCCACCGCCCAGCCGTAGGTAGTCTCTTCAAGGGCCAGTGTGCGCAGTGCTTCTGCGCGCCCGGCGCGAAACGGACCGAGGTCGCTGACCTTCACAGGGTACAAAAGCGTGATCAGGCCGGCCGCCAGGCGATTCCCGTATGCCTGGTGCCAGGGCAGCGCGCCGGGGATGCTGTTGCTGCCGAGGCGCGAACCTAGTGTAATGTCCGCGCGCCCCTCGATGATCGGAGCCAGGAGAATCGGTAACTCCGAAGGACGGTCGCTGTAGTCGCCGTCGAGAAAAACGACCACATCAGGATTTTGCGCATTCGCAATCCCTGTCAAACAAGCGCGCCCATACCCTCGGCGAGGCTCCTGGACGACGAGTGCCCCCATCTTTCGGGCGAGATCGGGCGTTCCGTCCGTCGAATTGCTGTCGACAACGATGACCTCCGTCACAAGATCGGAAGGCAGATCCGCAAGCACACGGCCAATGGCCTGCGCTTCGTTATGGGTAGGAATGATGACCGATACTCGCACTCGGTTTCTCTTATCACCACCACGGGGACTCGGGGCGTCGCCGTGCCAACAATGCGTCG
>Ga0247682_1000224_pt1 | contig 19933 bp, 21 predicted proteins | sample CNK23_metaG_FD_190130 | JGI IMG/M metagenome (GOLD analysis project Ga0247682, IMG submission 190130) | Soil microbial communities from Purdue University Martell Research Forest, Indiana, United States - CNK23 | ecosystem: Environmental > Terrestrial > Soil > Temperate forest > Bulk soil...
CTGATCTTCGCCAATGTCGCTAAGACGACGCTAGCCGGCCCGATTAACAGCACCACCACAACCATCGTGGTGCAGGCGGGTACCGGCGTGCTGTTTCCGAACCCGCAGCAGAACCAATACTTCACCGTCACGATGATCCCGGCCTCGACAGGCATCCCGGGCGAGATCATGTGGTGCACCGGTCGATCCGGCGACACGCTGACCGTCATCCGAGGCCAGGAGGGCACGGTCGCCACAGCCTACGTCGCGGGTGACACGGCCTCGAACCGCGTGACAGCCCACGGGTTACTTGCCGATGCGCAGATCCCGTGCCAGGTTGGCGATCCGAACGGGGTCATTGCGGGAACAGCTGGCGACACGGTCACATCCCCAGACTTCGTCTTCGACGTGGTCAACCAGGTCGTCTGGGCCTGCGTGTTTGGCAGCTCGTCGCCGGCCACAACCATCTGGAAGCAGATCAACACGTTCCAGACGCTGCTCAGCAACGGCACGCGCTATGTTAACGCGTCGACCGGCAGCGACTCTAATGACGGATTGACTGCTGGCACGCCGTGGCTGACTCTGCAGCACGCGTGGAATGTGCTGCAGTCAACAATCAACTTCGCGGGCTTCACGATTAGGATCAACTGCACGGGCTCATTTACTGCCGGTGTCACGGCGCAGGGCGGCCTGATCGGCGCCATCGCAGGTGCGAGCTCGGTGGTCTTCTCCTTTGCGAGTGGCTCGTTAGTCGCGGCCACCAACTCAAGCTGCTTCCTCGCATCGGCGTTTGCCAGCTTCTCGATCGACTGCCCAAGCGGGACAGCAGTACAGCTCGGCGCAAACGGTACTGGTGCCGGGCAGGGTTACGGGGTTCTTGCCCAGGGCGGCGGTAATATCACGATCGTGCAGAACGTGCAGTTCAACTCGTGCACCGTAGCGCAGATAGGCGCATTTGGCAGCGGCTCAATAGTTGTCTATGGCGGTACACTGGTAGTTACCGGGACTTCGCCGTCTTTCATATTTGCCCAGTCAGGCGGGTTCGTGTCCCAGAGTACCACCGCAACAGTGACCGCGACTGGTACAACAACATACTCAGTTGCGGCTGTCAATGTGCAGACCTGCGCTATTGCCGATATTCACGCTACGACGTTCGGTGGCTCGGTGACAGGTGTTAGGTATAACGCCTATGCCAATGGTGTCATCAATACAGGTAGCGGCGGCGCTACCTTTATCTTCGGCACGTCGGCCGGCACGGTGAATCTCGTGGCTGGCGTCTACGGCAACGGCTCGGGTCAGTATCTCTGATGCTCGGCATTCTCCTCCTTGTTCTGCTGATTGCGCTCGCTCCTGCCGCGGGCCACGCCCAGTCGAAGCCCGGCTGGATTGGAGGTCAGGTTATTACTGCTCCGCAGCTCAACAATGAGTTCGGACTCAAGCAGGACTACTCGTCGAGCCTCAGTTCGATCAACACACTGGCGCCGACCGCTACTCCCTGCGAGCTACTGGGGTTCTCAGCTCCTAGCACGGTTGCTCTCTATTCTCTGGGCCCGGGGCTTTCTTGCTCTGGCAGCACTCTCTCCGCTACCGCGTCGCTTCTGAATGGTGTGACAAAAACATCAAGCTACACGCTCCTGCCGGAAGATAATAGGATCGCATTCAACAATAATGGCGCAATAGGCCCTGTCACTTTTACCCTGCCCACGGTGGCTGGGCACAACGGTCTGTCCTACTGTTTTCTCGAGTCTGTGTCCCAGCCCGAGATAATTCAGACTAGCGGAACCGACCAACTTGACATCGGCGCCAATATCGGTGCAATGGGTGGCTATGCATCGACCACAACAGTTAATTCAACGCTGTGCCTAGCGGCGAGTAACCAGGGTCAGTGGGTCGCCTATGATGGTGTAGGCGGCGTCTGGTCGCTTGACGGCGCAACACAGATTGTTGGTACTCTGGATGCCGCAGGGGCCCGGGCTGCGCTCGGTCTCGGCACGATGGCGACGCAGAACGCATCCGCCGTGGCGATAACCGGAGGAACAATCGGCGGGGTCAGTTTGTCTGGCGCTCTAAATTTGAACGGGCAGACGATTAATGGCAACGGGACGTTCGCCGGCGTCAACAGTTATGGCACACCGTCTGCTATTGTGCTCACGCATGGCACTGGTCTGCCACTTACTACAGGTGTCACCGGACTGCTCCCGATCGCCAACGGGGGCACTAATGCGTCGAGCCAAACGACCAATGGCATTGTCTACGACGACGGCACAAAACTCACGTCAGCAGCAGGATTCACCTGGAATGGAGCAACGCAGCTCATCAACCTGAATGCCGCGAGCGCCCCAACGCCGCCCACTGGCACGACACTCCAGCTAGTGCAGGCCGACGCCGCGTCGACGCTGCTGAGCCTTGACTCTTTTGCCAACGCAACAGGGCTAACCGGCACAAGGGCTGATGGCACCAACGCCTCGAAGACCGCGGTCCAGTCCGGAGAACGCCTGCTGTCGCTCACAGGACGGGGGTACAACGGGTCTGCTTATTCGGCAACCAGGCGCAGATCGGATTCAACGCCGCAGGAAACTGGACCACGTCGAGCGAGCCTACGCAAATTGTCTTTGTCACGACGCCTTCAGCCTCTACGACTAGCGCCGTCGTTGCAAATATCAACTCGACTGGCAACGTCACGATTGGCGACGGCACGGTCGACCTTGGCTTCACGCTCGGAGTACAGGGAACTTTTGGGATAAACGGTAACGCAGGCGCAGGAATTGCCGGCGCGGTGACGACCGGACACTGCGTGTCCTTTGCCTCGGCAACAACTATCCAGGATGCCGGGGTCACCTGCGGTGGAGGCGGTGGAGGCGGCTCGGTCACCAGCGTCGGGTACAGTGTTAATGGCGGGTCATCTTCTGGCATCTTCGGCGTCTCGGGCTCGCCTGTCACGACGAGCGGCTCTCTGAATTTATCGGTGACGGGCGTCCTCAACGAGGTGCCGCGCTTCAGTTCGACGTCTGCGCTCTCCACAACCTCAAACTTGTATAGCGATGGCACCAGCGTTGGGATTGGCACAGCATCGCCCGGTGAGCCACTAGATGTCGTCGGGATGATCCGGTCAACGGCCCTGACCGTGACCGCGCAGGGCATTACCACTACAACTACAATTGCGCCATCCCACTGTGGGGTACCGATGCTAGCTGGCGGCACATCTTTTTATACCGTCACTCTTCCGTCGGCTAGTGGGTTTCCCAGTGGTTGCCGAATCAGGATCAGCAATATCGATACCAGTCAGGGCAAGACTCTCTCCGTCAGCGGCCTGACCAGCGGTGGGTTTGTCTACGCGGGCTGCGGCATTGGTAACATCTGCCCCGGACAGAACGTAGAATATATGTCAAATGGGTCCAATTGGACACTGACCCTAAATCCAGGCGCATGGCGTCCGACTGGCAACATCACGCTCTACGCATCAACTTCCGGCTCCAACTCGAACGATGGTCTGAGTGTCTCGACGCCACTGACTCTTTCTTTTGCATGCTACGCCAGGGCGCTAATCGACGCGTCGGCCGAGAGCGGCGGCTACGCCCTTACGATACAGCTGGCCGACGGCACCTATCTCGGCGCTCCAGGCGCCAGTGTGTGCTCGATTACTGGTAACTACGGGGCAGGGTCGAGTGGGATCGTCTTTATTAATGGCAATAATGTTACGCCAACAAACGTCATCGTCGAGGCGGGCTCTGGTGGCGTCTCAATCTTCACCAAAGATATCGGTGAGACCGAGGTCTCCAATTTTGAGATTGCTGGTAACGGAAACGCAGTTGGGATCTCCGGGGCCCAGGGGTCTATCGTCGACATTCTCGGCGGCATCAAGTTGGGATGCGAGGGCACTAATGGAAATTCACTGCAGTTCAGTCAGAGTTCCCATCTAAATATTGACACCGTTGTCGAAGTACTTGGCTCCTGCACGCAGGGCTCTTTGGCGTATCTCGTCTCGAACGCCGACATACTAGCCTCGGCGGGCTTCCAGTTCGACGCGGGCACAATCTCTTACACGTCGGCCGTGTTCGTGAACCAGGGAGGATTCTGGAACCTGATCGGGGCTGGATATTCGGTTCTCGGAACAGTAACCGGGGTAAAGTTTGCAAATTACGGAAACTCCTCAGCTGCGGCCGGCACAATTTACACCGGAGGCGTCGTCCCATCGGTGTCTTTCCCGGGCAATGTCAATCAGGCATTCCCCTCGGACTTTCCAACCGACTTCGGCACAGGCGCAGTCTACTCCCAGCTTCCGGCGTGCACCGCTATAAATAAGGGTGTGCGGTTCTGGATAACGGACTCCAACGTCACCGCGTGGGGCTCAGTAGTGAGCAGCGGAGGCGGACCATATTCTGTTGGCGTCGCCTGCGACGGCGGCGCTGGATACACGGTCTACGCTAACTAAGGAGGGGACCGCGTGCTACTAACAACGGTTATCATTGTATGCAGTGCCCTTAGTTTTGGGGTCGTAAAAAACGGCGTCGACCAGTGCGATCTTGGACAGCCCGGTGTTGTTCGGGCTTATCGCATTGGAAAACCAGCAGAAGTAAAATTATGCCACGATCTTGCTGCTACGCGCGCCAGAATGATGACTAGACAAGCAATAACAGCTGGAAATATAGCAACATGGAGATGCTTGTCATCAGATGATCCCGCCGTACTATCGCTTCCCCAAGAATGAGATGGCGTTCTTGATGCGTTGCATATTCCTCACGCTGCTCCTTGCGCTGTTCGTGACCACGGCGCAGGCTCAGTCAACCCCCGGCTGGGTCGGCGGGCAGATTCTCACCGCCCAGCAGCTCAACGACGCGTTCGGGGTCAAGCAGGACTACTCGTCAATCCTGACATCGCTCAAGACGCTCGGCGCGTCGGCGCCCACCTGCTCCATCGTCTCGTTCAGCGGACCGAACGCGCTGAGCCTGCTCAACCTGGGATCTGGCCTCAGCTGTGCCGGCGGCATTCTATCCGCGGCTGGTGGCGCGTTCAGTCTGACCAGCGTCACGAAGACGTCGAACTACGCGGTCCAGGTATCCGATGCTGGCACCATATTCAACACGGTCGGCGCCTCAACGTCTGTCATACTCACGCTGCCCGCTGTCTCGGGTAACAACGGGCTTACGTTCTGCTTCGTCACATCGGTCGCGCAGAACCTCATCGTGCAGACCGCTGGCCTCGACCGGATTGTCGTCGGCGCCACGCTGGGCACCGCGGGCGGGACCGTCCAGAGCTCGACCGTGCAGTCGACCATCTGTCTGACCGCAAACAACGCAGGGCAGTGGGTCGCAAACAACGCGCCGTCCGGTCTGTGGACTCTCGACGGCACGTCGACGGTGTCGATGCCCACGCTCCTGAGCTACATCCCGCTGAACCCGGCGAACAACCTGGGCGACGTGTCGAGTGCGGCGACCTCGCGTACAATGCTCGGTCTCGGCTCTATCGCGACGCAGGCTGCGTCAGCGGTGGCGATCACCGGTGGTTCGATTACTGGGCTATCAGCGCTCAGTGTAAATGGAATAGCAATTGGCAGTGGTAATTTCGGCGGTGCTGTTGCGTCGATTGCAATTGGCTCTGGCACACCGTTAGGACACGCGACTGCTGATCATTGTATTGCTATTGGCTATAACGCGCTCGCGTTATTCACCCAGGGGGGCTCGGCGCCGTGTGGCAACATCGCGATCGGCGAGCAGGCCCTAGCGCTGAACGTTGTCGGCCAGGAGAACACGGCGGTCGGGCAGTATGCTCTTGCCAACTCCACTGCGAGCGCAAACACTGCATTCGGTCAGGCCGCAATGCAGCAGGCCACGACGGGCGCGCAGAACACAGCTCTTGGCTGGGGTGCGCTGTCCGGGTGCCCGACGGGGGCGTGCTCGGTCACGTCGACCAGCAGCTTCAATACCGCAGTTGGCTACTTGACTCTAGCGAGCAATACGACAGGCGGCGGCAACACGGCGATCGGCCAGGACGCGCTCTTTAGCGTCACGACCGGCGGCGGTAACGTCGCCCTTGGCTATACCTCCGGGCAAGATCTGACGACGCAGAACTTCACGGTCATCCTTGGCAACTGCACCGGGTCAGGATTTCTCAGCTCGACTGTCTATCTCTGCGACGGCAACAACAACATAACGCAGAGAAGCAACAGTGGCGCAACTTGGTTTCCAGCGGATAATCTAGTTGGATTCGGAACTTCCGCGCCAACCACAGTGAATTATGCCCTCTCGGGGGACTCGGGGTTTACCGCGCTTAATGTTGTATCGGGCGGCGTGCTCTTGCTGCGCGTCAATAATACGAGCCTCGTCAGCATCAATAGTGCGGGAACGGAGTTCGTTCAGCCGATCAAGCTGGACGTCGTCAATACTGGAACGCCAGCTGCATCACTCTGCATCGACGGCAGCGGCAATGTCATCAAGAAAACCACGTCTGGGGCGTGTATCTAGAACGAGAGGGATTCTTAACTTGCGCGGATTCATTTTATCAGTAGCACTACTTGTTAGTGCGCCGGCTCTTGCCGATGACGTGAAACCAGTCGATCTGACCAAGCCGATCATGGACCTATCTGGTCGCCCGATCATGGAGCCGGGCCCGAATCCCGGCGATCCCCAACTACCGATGACCGTCGGCTCCGTAGCCGGTTCGTGTCTCGCAAAGGAAGCAAAAGGTCCAGCATACTGGGCGCTCGCGCAGCGGCTCGTAGGTAAGGAGCCAGTAACGCTGACGACAGCGGAGATTCACGCAATCATTACCTGCATCGACAAACTTCCTGCGGTGATCTCGGGCCAGGTGGACCCAGTGGTTGATCCCACCTATAAGGTAAAGCCGGTAGAATGAGACGGCTCCTTCTCACCCTCGCCGTCCTGCTCATTCCCACGTCCGTCTGGGCCGTCTCCCAGACCGTCATCGGCTCGTTTGTCGCACCGCTGGCCCAGACGCTAGGTGGCACCGGCTGCACGACTCTGTTCGGATGCACCATTGCGCCGCATGTCGCGACGCTGGCCGCACTGACTACCTCGACAACTGCTACTTATCCAAACGGCGTCTGGCGCGATGACTACAGCGCCGCGCTGGGCGCGCCGCCGCTCTGGTTCTTACCGGAAACGGGAACGTGTACGGCGAACTCACGGGTAAACGACGGCGGGTCGTGCGTTAACACGTCGAGCGGCGATAACAATAGCTTCTATGCGGTATTTCCAGCACAAGGGGCTGACGGTCGCCAGTGGGGGATGTCAAAGGCCAGCTCGGACAATACCACCGCTCTTACCACTGCGTGCACCTACGCGATCCTCAGTGGCGTGCCGCTCAATATGCCCTCTGGGCAATTTACATTCACCTCACAGGTAACTTGTCCGTTTCCGAACACTGCCGCCGCTTTCAAGTTGATCGGGGCTGGTAAGGGCGAAACTGTCTTCTATTGGCCGAACGCTGCCGGCGGCTTGGTCCTGACCGGTAATAACGCGGCCAATGAGTTCCACGTTCGGATGATTACCTTTAGCACGGGGGTGGCTAATGGTGGCTCGGGACTGGCGCTCAATCAGGCTGCAACCATCGCGAATCCGGCAAACCTGCTCAACAGCGATATCACCGATTGCATCTTCAGGGGTAGTGACTGGACCTATAATTCTACGTCGGGTACCCACTATTGGACCGCTGGACTCAAGGTCATAAGCTGGTCGTTTGTCAACTGGCTGCGGAATGACTTCTCTGGCGCGGCCACTCCGAACGGTATTGGGATCCAATTCACTGGCACCAGTTCTTCTATCGGTGTTGTCTACAACGTCGATAACGGTAATTTTGTTGATCTCGCGCATGGTGTCGAAGTTGATAACCACGTCCAGGGGATTGTAATTCGCGGCAGTCAGTTCGATGGTGACACGACAGCCATCTATACGTCGAACACCCAGACCGACTTTGATCAGCTAGTCATCGGGCCAGACAATCAGTTCGGCTTCATGGGCGGCAACGCGATCGACATCGAGGGAATGCACAACGGCCTCTCGGTTCAAGGAAACCTCATACAGTGCGCAAATACGTTCGCCTGTATCTACGTAAATTCATTAAATACATCGAGTGGCGCTATCAATATAAGTGGCAATCAATTTGTAGCTCCGTCATCTAATCAAGGAATTGGCATCCAGATTCATAGCAATCCATCCCTGACAAGCGGAATCATCACTGGAAATTCGTTCGCTGGGCTGCACGGCGGACAGGCGGTCCAGTTCGACAGTGGCGCAACCGGCTGGACGCTGGGAGCAGATAATTCCTATATCGGTGTCGGAGTCGGCGGGACTGGCACGTTGGCGATCACCGACAATAGCACTAGCACGACCTTCTATCCACAGACCTACGTCGGAGGGAACTCTGGGGGGAATGTCGCGTCCAATACGGCTGTTTTTGGCGCTACGGGATCGTTCAACAGTGGTACGGAGTTTTTTGCCGCCCAGATATCGTCGGGTTATTACAAGTTCGCTGGAAGTCAGATGAAATGCGAGGTGCAGAACGCCCCAACCGGTGTGCAGAGCGATACGTTTACGCTGGATATTAATGGCGTAGCGCCTGCAAGCGGTCCGGTTTGTACGATTACGGGCGCAAATCTTGTAGCGACGGGCACCGGTTCGGTAGTGATAACTCCCGGACAGCTCTGGGACATAGAATACCTGACCTCGCCAACCGCCGTAGCGACGCCCTTCTTGTGGGGCGGCATTCTTCAGCAGATGCCAGTTTCACAATAAAAGAGAGAGCCAAATGAGCACGCCATATCTACCGCCAGTCCAGACCGACTGCGTCGTCGACCTGTACCACGGCGACACGATCGCCGACCCCGTGGCGGCCTTCAACGCAGCGAAGGCTAGCGGCGTCGAGATGATCATCCACAAGGCGTCACAGGGATCGGGCGTAACTGACGACACCTTCACCGCTCGTCGTGATGCGGCGGGCCAGGCGGGCCTGCTGTTCGCCGCCTACCACTTCTGCGACGCATCCACCTCGACGGCCCAGGTGGCGAACTTCCTGAGCGCGGTCGGCGACGCGTCGAAGACGCCCCTCGCGCTCGACGCGGAGCTGAATCCCAAGAGCCAGGTGTCGATCACGCAGCTCATCACTATGGCGGACGCAGTCGCCCAGGGGATAGGGCGCAAGCTCGACTGGCTCTACATGGGCGCCTCCGGACCCGATGGCAACGGCACCGGCATGACCGACGCGGCGATGGCGCAGCTCGCCTCGCTCGTGACGGACCTCTGGCTGCCGGAGTACGGCTCGCGGCCCATATGCCCGCTGGGCTTTAATACGTGGATCATGCACCAGTACACGGGTGACGGGATCAACGGGAGTGGCTACGTCGCGGGCATCGGCAGCAAGCTAGACCGGTCCTACTTCGCCGGGACCGTGGCGGACCTACACACATACGTCGCGCACCTCCTGGGCTCGTCGCCATCGGTGGTGCCTGCAGTCACGATGCCGCCCACAGCTGCGCCAACGCCGCCGCAGGTCTTGACCATCACCCTGGACACAAAGGCGCACATAGCAGCGGCGCAGGCGGCCCTGGTGCAGGCTGGTCTCTACACCGGGCGCATCGACGGAATTAGTGGGCCGAAGACGGCTGCGGCTCTGGCAGCGTGGAGGTAGGAAAAATGGCGGTACTCTTCACAGGTCAGCTGAACTTCGGCGACAAGTGCTTAGACCATCAGGGCAATCAATGGGCCGTGCCGATCTTGGCCGTGCCCAACGGCAGCCAGAGTCAGCTATGGCAGCTCTATGACGGCAACGACGGCGACTTTAACATGCTCTACGCGCCATCGATGAACATGGCGTTACGGACGGATAATCTACTACTCGACGCGCCGTGGTACGATGCAAATTCGCCCCAGCACTGGTTCCTGACGACTGACAAGTTGCTTGTGGGCGGTGCCGGTGTTCTGACGGCCACGGCGGACGGCTCAAGCGTCCAGATCATCCCGCATCCCGAGTGGTCGTTCAGCGATCAGGTCGCGCCGGCGCAGCCGACTGACTCGCCGTATGTCCCGGCTGGCTTTCAGCTTGTATGGGGCGATGATTTCGAGGGCGTGATGCTGGACGGATGTCCAACGCCCCAGGTCGACACGAGCAAGTGGTGCTTCCGATATAGCTATAGCGGCGGGACGCTCGATTTCCTGAATGATGAGGCAGAGCGGTTCCGCGAGGGCGAGAACGGCCAACCGAATCATATCATCGACAATGGTGTACTCAAGCTGACCGCTTATCCGGCTGGCAGCGACGGGACGTATTCCAGCGGAATGATCCGTTCGAAGAAGTATTTCAATGTGCAGAGCCAGACCACCTCGTTCTATTTCGAGACACGGTCGAAGACGTGTGGCGCGCCGGGTGCGTGGCCTGGCTTCTGGCTGAATGGCACGGCGAATGCTGATGGGTCGTTGTCCTGGCCGCCCGAGATCGACATCAAAGAGTGCAACATGAATGGTCTGTTCGACGGGGGGCCGAACATCGTACATATGGCGCCGCAGGATAACGGCCAGTCACCGGGGTCGTGGAACAACGGACATTGGGCAGATTTCCCTAACGGAATGCCCCAAGGCTGGTCCTGGAACTCGCCGCAGGGCGAAATTTATGTCGGCGTGCCGTTCGACCACACGGCAGATTTTCATGTCTATGGGCTGCTCATTCAGCCCGGCGTAGCTGGCCAACAGTCGGTCAATCCACAGACCGGACTTCCGACGCATCTCAATACCATCTTCATCGATGGCGTGGCGTGTCTCCAGTTCGAATATGATTTTGGGTTCTGGCCCTGGTCTGGTGCAACGCCGGATGGAATTGCTTGCCGCGGCGCCGATGTCCTGTATGACCTGGCGATCGGCGGTCGAATGGGTGGCACGCCGAATATCACGGGCCCGGTCAGTGAGGAAATCAATTATATTCGCGTCTATCAGAACACGACGACGCTGGATGGCGGTGACGCTGCCAACATCGTTGATTACCCAGTTCCATCAACCGGATACTAACTTCGAAGCAATTTCTCTACGGTGCTGTTCCTGATCGCCAGCTCGGCCCTGGTTAGCGACGTGTAGACGCGACCGAGCTTCTTGTCGGCCCCGCACGCGCAGCGGTATACCACCTGGTAGTGGCCGCGCCGCGCGGGCAGATGGACCGTGTGGATCTCGAGACTGCCCGTGCAGCGGTCGCGGTGGCCGTTCATGACTTGGCCTCCACGTATATGCGGTCGTAGGAGCGCGCAACACGCCTCTGGACCTCGAGCACCTCGATCGCGCTGTCGAACACTGCGCGCCTGACGCCGATGGCCCTGCACGCAGGCCAGAGCTGGTTCTCGACGTGTCCTCCCTCGGTCGCCCCAACGAGCGCGCGCTCGATGGCCTCGGCGACGTTCCGGACGGCGCGGGACGTGTCGTGCTCAGCTCTGGTCATGTTGTCTCCTATCTCACGTAGCTCAATAATACGCCGACCGCAACCCGCTGTAAACCGTTTTCTTCAACTGCCCACGGTGATCTACGTGCAGTTTGACGCCCACGAGCATGCTCGGCGCATAGCCGAGGTCGAGAGGGCCCTCGGCGAGGGCCACGCGCCGCGCCACACGCAGCCCATGTCCGGCAAGAGGGCCGCAATAGTTGTCGCCGCCGAGCGACTCGGCATATCGGCAAGCACGCTCAGGCACGCCTTCACAAATACAGCGGCGCCCGAGCCCGACTGGTCAATCTACGACAGGTGGCGCGAGGCGCAGGCCACGGCACCGATCGGCGCAGAGGCCGCGGACCTGCGCAGCGAGATCACGTGGCGTGACCGGGCAATCGACGACCTGCGCAGCAGGCTTCGCGACATAGAGCGCGCCGACGAGGCCGAGAGGCTTGTGTCGTCCCTGCGCTTCGAGCCATATCGAGTCTCCGTTGAGGACCACGATCCGAGCAGCCCGGGCTTCCCCATGACCATCTGGTCGGACTGGCACTGGGGCGAGACGGTCGACCGACGGGAACTTGGCGGGCTGAACGAGTTCAACCGCGACGTGGCCCATGCGCGCGTCGACAGACTTGTCTCCCGCACGATCGACGTCTTCACAAACTACGCTGGGCGTGACCCGTCCTATCCTGGTATCTGGGTCTGCCTGGGCGGCGACATGATCAGCGGCGGCATCCACGAGGAGCTCCGCGAGACAAACTGGGGCACGATCGAGGAGCAGGCCCACGAGGTGGGAGGCGCCCTACTGGGCGCCCTACTTCGTGTGGCGGACGAGTTCGGGCGCGTCTTTGTGCCCTGCGTCGTGGGCAACCACGGGCGCCGCTCCTTCAAGCCAGTCGCGAAGCGCCGGGTCCGCGAGAACCGTGAGTGGGGCGTCTACAAGTCCCTCGAGGCGCAGCTGGCGGCCGACCCGCGGTTCACGTTCTTCATCCCCGACGACGTGGACTATCTGTTCGAGGTCTACGGGCATCGCTTCCTTCTGACACACGGAGATGCGTTAGGAGTAAAGGGCGGCGACGGCATCATCGGCGCGGTCGGCCCGATTCGACGTGGCAACCTGAAGATCGGCGCCGCCGAGGCCCAGATAGGGCGGCACTTCGACACGATGATCATTGGGCACTGGCACTCCTACCAGCCGCGCGGCGCGCTTGTGCCCGTCATCACGAACGGCACGTTCAAGGGATACGACGAGTATGCTCGCACGCTGCTCCGCGTGCCCTACGATCGACCGGTCCAGGCCGCCTGGCTCGTCTCCCCGAAGCACGGGGTCGCGGGCCAGTGGCCGATTGACCTGAGCTAGCCGCAGGGATCAATCTTGTGCCCGTAGCGCAGCCAGCACCACTCGCAGATGGCGAAGCCACACGACTCGCACTCGAGCCCATTGTGACCTGAACCAGATTCTGGATCGTCTACGCTATAGGCCATGAAGTCAGGGCCCGGCTGGCCTAGAATGCGCGCGGCGCCTGAATCAAGCATGATCGGCTTATGGCCCGCTGCGAGAAACTCAGCGAGCAGCCGGTCGCGATAGTCTCTAGTCATTGCCGTGCTCCTCAATAAATCGCCGCTTCATCCTCTCCGAGAAAGCGAACGAGTCGCCGATCGAGCCCGTCGTGTAGCGGAGCGCGCCGCTCTTGCCTACGAGCACGCGGTGGTCGGGGACGATCCCGTCGCGCGGGGCGATGAGGAATCGGCACTCCGCGCTGGGCACCAGCTCGACAAAGCGCGAGCTCCGCGGGTTGCGCTGCTGGATGTAGCCGCGCGCCTCGATGGCGGCGACGAGCTTCTGCTGGATGGTCGCGATGTCCCCCTCCTAGTAGAAGCTTTTGTAGTTGGTCTTGCAACCGCCCCGCGGGCCGACGAAGATGCACTCGTGATACTCAATCTTCATCCCTGGCTGCGAGTAGGTGCGCTCAACCTCTAGGTGGCCGTAGGCCCCTTGGTTGACCTTGTAGCTGTGCATCTCGTAGTTACCGTATGGCGGAATCTGAAGATTGAGAACTGTGCGGATTTGGTGGTCGAGGTCGTTCATTTCCGTGCTTCCTTGCTCATCAACAAGAACAGCATATTTCAGGTTTGACGCGCCTGTAAACCACTTTTTTCGCCGATTTTACAAACGCTAACCGACCTGTTATAATTGTCGCTAGAAGGAGGGTACTATGACCGACCAGCCGACCCCGCAGCCGGATGCTGCGGATGTGAGCGAGCAGACGCTCGTCTACAATCTCCTGCACGCGGGCATCGTGCTCCTGGGCACCATGGGAATCGCCGTCCCAGCTATCCTCGGGACTCCGTCAGTGCTCATGACCGTCTCCGGATCCATTGTCACCATGGTGGGCGCGGGGATGTCGCTCTACTCCCACTGGAAAAAGAACCACGTGATCAACACGCACATCGCCAACCAGTCCTAGAAAGGAAAGTTCATGATCAAGATTGCCACCATCGCCAGCGCAGGTGCGCTGGTACTGCTCACCGCCTGCAGCCCGGGCCAGCAGGCCCAGGTTCAGACCGCCATCTCTGATGCCCAGAGTGGCATTGCGACCGCCGTCTCGGCGCTCAACACGGCGTGCTCCGCCGGCTCGTCCGCCGCGGCGGCGGCCAACGCCAACCCGCTTGTCGGCGGCAACGCCACCGTCCAGAACCTCCTGGGCTGGCTCAGCGGCGCGTGCGTCAAGGGCGGCGCGACCGGCGCTATCGTGCAGGCGGCGGTCAACGACCCGAATGGCATCCAGAACACCGTCAACTGGGTGACGAACCTGTTCAACTCGCTCGCCGCGGCCGTGAAGTGACAGTGCAGCCCGTCTCGGTCTTCGGGCCGCTCGACCAGGCGATCATCGACGCGATCAACAATGTCTCCATGCCCGCCTTTGCGCGGGTGTGGGGCATTCGCGCAGAGCTGACTCTCGACAGGCCGGCCGGCGCCTGGGCGCTGTGGATGATGCGCGAGGCGGACGTGCCGGGTGACCTCGCCTACCACGTCTACCGCTCCGGCGTGCCCATCGCGCAGATCTTCGTGGACACGATCGCGAGGTCGGGTGATAGCCTGTGCCAGTGCGTCGACCACGAGCTCAAGGAGATGCTGGTCGACCCCACCGCGGCGACCATCCTGCCCTGGCCGGGCGGGAGCATCGTCAAGGAGGTGTGCGACCCGGTCTCAGGCGACGGCGTCGACCTGGGAGGTGGGATGACCGGCGCTAGCTTCGTCTACCCGTCGTGGTTCAACCAGGGCAGCGCTGGTCCATGGGACGCGCGCGGCCTGTGCACTCGGGCCGGCGAGATCCGCCCAGGTGGATACGTCGAGCAGCAGGTCAACGGCCAGTGGCAATTGTCCGCGATCCGCGACGACAGCGGGAAGACGAGCTGGCGCGTGAGCCAGCACGGGCGCCTCGCCTACAGGGCGAGCAACCGATGAGGGCGGCACTGGCCCTCGCAGTGCTGCTCGCCATGAGCGGGTGCGCCGCGCTGCCCATCGCCGCCGGCATGGGCGCGCTCTCCGCGGCAACACAGGTGCCGACGTGGATGACCATCGCCAACGACGCGATCACGGGAATCAAGACCCTGTCGCAGGCCGCGCAGCTGGCGTGCCAGCTCCAGGCCGTGGCAAACAGTCGCGGCGATAGCCAGACAAGCATAGCCACGGGCTATCTCTGCACGTGGTAGCGTCGCGACACGTGAATTGAAAAAGGCCCCGAAAGGGGCCTTTTTTATTCTTCTCCCTTCGTCTCACCTGATGTCCCCGAACATGGTTGCGAGACTCTGGTTGTCGGTCATCACCGACAGGACGCTGCCTCCCACGGTCTGCAGGCCCTGGACGAACTGCTGAGACATCTGGCCGCTTGCCTTGTCCTGCCAGAGCAGCTCGACGCCGTGATTCGCGTCCTCGAACCCGACTACCTGGAAGTTCGGGTTGTATGGGCTGTCCTGCACGAGACCGCCGCCGACGCACGCAAGAGCGTTCAGGTCGAGGTACTGAATCGCGACCTGGCCAGTGCTGTCGTTGGCCCAGATCAGGTCATTGTCCGAGCCGAGGTCGCGCGCATCTGCGAATCCAAGGGGCCTCCAGTCGCTCGACGTGAAGACGTTGTCCTGGATGAAGCCGCCAACGCCGGGCTTCAGGCCGTCCACGAACTGGATAACCGCTGCGTTGGTTCCATCCTGCCGGTAGACGAGCTTATTGTCCCCGCTCGCCACGACCTTGTAGCTCGAGTCTAAGTACTGGTCGAGCATCCATCCGCCGCCACCGTTCTGGCCAACAGCCGCCATGTTCTGGATGGCCACGTGGCCCGTGGCGCTCTGCTGGTAGACAAGGTCGGTGTTCCCGTCGCCGTTGAAGTCACCCATGCCGGCCAGGATGAATGAGCTGTCGAACGGGCTCTCAGGAATCAGGTCCGCTGCGCCATTGTCGAGCTGCACAGCGGTCTGTCCGTGCGCGTTCTGCATGATGACGTCTGTTGCGCCGTCGAGCCGGCCCACGCCCACCATGTGCCAATCAGCGCCGACCGACGGGAGCGCCTTGGGCAGGATCGCGGTACCCTTCACCACACCGACGCTCGTCGCGCCGCTCGTGGGCAGTCGCGCCACGAGCTCGCCGTTTCCTACCGCAACCTGTGCCACGCCTCCCAGGATGTCGCTCCATTGGCCTGCGGCGTCGGTGAGGCCGTTGGTCGTGAAGTGCCCGTCGATCGAGTAGTCCGAGCCGGGCAGCAGATCAAAGTTGACGCCCGGGTGGATGTTCAGACTGCCTTGGTTCGCAACCGCCTGCTGGCCTGCTGCGAAGGCCACGCTCGACTCTGTGGTCGGCGAGGCCTCGCCGAACGCTACGGAGTTCGTGGCGCTGTAGATGGGCGCCGTCATCCCGTTGGCTCGCAGCAGGTTGAAGATGGACATCAGCTGCTGGTCGTAGACGTTCGGCGGCATGACGCCGCTGTCCGCAATGCCCTGCTGCCAGATGAACTGCGTGGGGTCGAGGCCCGCCTGCTGCAGGTAGTGCAGCGCGGTCTCGAGCTTGCCGAGGTTGACACCCTGCTGCCCGGTCGTGTAGTCGTAGGGAGCCCATGTGTTGACGCTAGAGCCGCCGACGTTGACCGGCACGAGCACGACGCTGTCGTACTTGCCCGACGATATCAGGTCGTCGGCCATGCGGGTCCACATCGTGCCGCCGATGCCTGAGATCCCGAGAAGTGGATCTGTGGCGACGTAGAACTTGCCGTCGTACACGTTCAGCTGGGTCACTGCGGCGCCGTGCGTCGGCGCGTAGATGCTCTGGAGCGCGTACGGGTCACTCGCCGGCGAGTTGGTGCCGTAGCTCTGGCCCGCGATCACGATGACCGCGGTGCGCGGTCCGCTGGTCGGCGTCACGACCTCCACCTTGCCGGCGAGGCTGCTGTAGCCCTGGCCGTTGCCGTTGGGCGCGTCGGAGAGCGCCTCGGCGGCCCAGCCTGTGCCGACGGCTGGAGCCGCTGCTGGGCGCTGGATGTACATCATGACGCGCTCCTCCTATAGAACCGCGACGCGCTGAAGCACCGTCTGCTTCTCGTTGCGGAACTCACTGTGCTCCTTGACGGTGCCCTTGATCTTGAGAATCTCGCCCTTCTCGGCGTGGAAGCGGCCCTTCGTCACCAGCGCATTGCCATGCTCGTCGCGCATCGTAACGATGTGGACTACCTCCTGCTGCCACGGGGCGCCAAAGCACGGGCGCTCAAAGCTGTGGATCCGCTCGACGGTCACGGTGGCGGTGATCCGCTCCTTCTCGGCGCCGACCCACTCGCTCGATGCGCGCGCCCGGTCGGAGGCCTCAATCTTCTCGATGGTCGACCGGAGCGCGTTCGCCTGGTTCTCGGTCAGCTCCGAGCGCGCCCGGGCCTTCTCGCACACGTCGCGGAGGAACTCAGAGCGCTCGGCGTACTGCTCGGCCCGAGCCAACAGCGCGCCGTGCTCGGCCTCGAATGCGTCGCGACGCGCATCTGCTTCCGCCTGCGCCTCGACGCGCGCCTGCTCGTGCGCGGCCAGCTTCTTCGCGTTCCGCTTATCCTGCGCCGCGTTTATGCGGTCGAGCTGCTCGCGCGTGTAGAGCTTCACGGTCTCGATCGCGCCGCGGCCAGAGCCGTTACAATCGAAGCACGTGTAGCCGGTATAGGCCCATTTGTCAGACCGGCCTGCGCCGCCGCAGCGCCCGCACTTACGCTCGCGCGAGAAGAATGGCTTGCCCTTCTCGTCCTGGGAGACTCGGCCCGTATACTCGGTGCCCTCGCGGGAAAACAGCATGTCGCGCTCCTTGCTCTGATGAGGCCACATTATCCGATCTGGCCGCCGCTGTAAACATCTTTTTTGAGCGCGCTGCTCGAAAAATCCGCTTTACATACGTCGCCCCAGACGTTATATTCTTGCTGTTGGCGTCCTGTGCGCAGGCGGGCCGAAGCGGGATCATTAATCTGCGCAGGTCTACCGAGGCGGCGGGGCGCCAATTTTTTATTGCGAGCGCCCAAGGAGGGGGTTGATGTCCTGGAACTATCGCGTCATCAAGCATGAGGATCGCGGCGAGGTCTACTACGCAGTGCACGAGGTTTACTACAAGATCGACGGAAAACCACACAGCTGGACCAAGATGCCCGTATTTCCGATAGGGGCGTCTGTCGAGGAGCTACGATCGATCTATGCCGATATGCTCATGCGGGCCTTCGACCGGCCAATACTGGAGATAAGAGATGACCAGCTTCAAGAAGAATCCGATAGCTCGCGACCTTCGAGCGCCTAAGTACCGCAAGCGCGTCGTGCGCAGCCGGAAGCTCTACACGCGCAAGGGGAAGGCCTCATAGTATCGGCCCCGAGTGCGGCAGCCTGCACTCGAAGAATCTCTCCCTCTCGACCACCAGCACGATGCGCTCGGGCCTGTTGCCCAGCTTACCGTCCGTGTAGTCGTGCCTCCTGAAGTAGTTGGCGCCTAAGTAGACGTTGGCGCCGCGCTCCTCGAGGCCGCAGCGCGGGCATATCCTGTGCGTGGTGTTGCTCCGCCAGTCCGACTGGACCCGCTGCTCCGCGTGTCGGAGAAGATGCTGGACGACGCGATCGAGAACTACCGCGCGCTAGCGGCGAAGGCCCAGGAGAAGTGCGCCCACGGCGTTGGGTCTCGTCTTACGTCGGGGTGGTCGCGCACGTTTCCCTCCTCAGAGCAGGGACGCAAGTAGCCACGCCCCGCGCAGCATGCCAAAGGCAATTGCTGCACCGGCCAGCGCGACCATCCAGAACAGCACGTACTCGAACGCGCTCATCTAGTCCCTCCACTCGACGCACGAGACATGCCACAGACCCTCGGACGAGCACACCGCGCTGCCGGTCACGCCGGCGAGCAGTGGGCCGCAGCCGGACAGCGCGAGTAGCGCGACGAGTAGTAACAATTTCATTCAACCCTCCTAAAAAATGCGCCGCTATAGCGGCGAGAATCCCAGTTACCGTCTGACACGTGGTTCACCGTCACAAACTGAGTGTGCCCCATGGCGGCCCATCTTGACGCGTTCTCGACTCCCTGGAGCACATACGGGATCTCGCTCGACGTGTAGCGAGCGGTCTCAACCGCCAACACCTCGAAAGGCCCGTCGCCATGACGCTCCCGGCCTCGCGTCATCTCGGCGTAGTGGTCGTCGGCCCACGTGACACGATCTCCGACCTCGAACCTGTCCCAGCGCCAGCGCTCGGTCATCTCCTGCCGTCCGCCACCGACGCGCAACCTGAGGCGGCCAGCGCGAATATTAATGCAGCGATGCTGCACCACCATTTGTCAGATGCGGCCATAACACGCGCCCCGCACATCATGCCGAGCATCATCGCCGCGAAGCCCCACATTCTCATCTCACCACCTCACCACCGTGCACCGCTCGGCCGCCCGCGTGATCCCCGTGTAGAGGAACGCGCGCCTGTCGGACTCGCGGCACTCGTCAAACAGCAGCACGCTCTCGTACTCCGAGCCCTGGGCCTTGTGCACCGTCATCGCGTATCCGGGCGCGAACGGCAGCCAGTCCTCGTCGTATCGGCGAGCGTCGAACAGGCGGTCGAAGCCCTCAAGCGTGGCCTGCTCCACGAGCACGCCGCGCTTGGAGCCCTCCTCCCGGACAACCATCCCCTCACCGTCGGTCTCCACTATCTCGTAGATTACGCCGTTGTACAGGCCCAGCCGGTGCTGGTTCTGCAGGCACATGACCGGCTCTCCCGGCGTCATCCTGTCCGCCGGCAGCCCCAGCATTTCGCGCTTCGTTCGGTTGAGCCGGCGCCGCGTGACGTTCTTCCAGCACAGGATCGCGTCGTGGCGCAGCAACTCCTCGCGGTTGATCTTCTCACCGGGATCAGGCTCCAGCACGCGGAACCCGTCGCCGTCTGCCTCGTAGTCTCCAGTCTCGCGCACGGCGTGGGCCTGTCGGATGATCGGCGAGTCCCACGCCTGTCGGTGAACCTTGGTCAGCGTGTAGTCGGCCCTCGTGAAGAACTG
>Ga0247682_1000229_pt1 | contig 19636 bp, 25 predicted proteins | sample CNK23_metaG_FD_190130 | JGI IMG/M metagenome (GOLD analysis project Ga0247682, IMG submission 190130) | Soil microbial communities from Purdue University Martell Research Forest, Indiana, United States - CNK23 | ecosystem: Environmental > Terrestrial > Soil > Temperate forest > Bulk soil...
CCCTTTAATAAAGATGCGGCCGGACTTCTTAAATTTGAATAGCACACCTTTAAGAAAGGTGCGGCCGGACCTCTTAAATTTAATGAATACACCTTTAATAAAGGTGCGGCCGGACCTCTTAAATTTAATGAATACACCTTTAATAAAGGTACAGCTGGACCTCTTAAATTTGAAGAATACCATGTCAGCAAGACATTAATTCTAGCCAGTTTTTCTCAAGATTAAATATATATATTAATTACTAAAATATTGAAAATAAAGAAATACAATGTTGTGGGGAAGCAATATAAAAAGTCTTTGGGAGCATACTGAAATTTTAAATTTTAAGAAGGCACTACAACAGCTTTGATCAAGTTCTCTAATTTTTTTACCTGTGCCACCCCAAGACTAGAGTTGACTAGATGATCTGGAGATTTGTCATCACCCCCAGGCTCCATCTCCATGGCGCGACATGCCTCTCTATACATGAGGCCTACCAACAGCAAAGGAGCGTCGATCTTGCCAGCATTAAAAACATCTTCTCCGAAAGCTTTTTTTGCAATAGAAAGGTTCTTATTAAAAGAACTTATAGTGTGAAAGCTTGCTGGTAGAAAGACCTCCTGGCTTTTCCAAGAAACCCAGGGAGGGAAATCCTCTGGAATCGGAGAAGCCTTAGGCTGAAATTTGAAATTTTTTAGATAATCAAAGGTTCGGAAATGATAGCAACTCACCACAGTGGGTACCAAATCCACCAAGGACTGATATTTCGTAATTTTGCAGAGGCTGTGCAGGAAAGCGATTCGTGATGAACTAGTTGTAACATTACCCGCAGGGAACTCCTTCACCCTAGAATGTTCTCGATTCCCAGTTTTCTTCTTTTTCGAAGGCGAAGTCTCCTCATCCTCCGCTTTCCTCTTCTTAAGACTTGACTCCACATTCTCCAATCTTGGTTTTTTGTTGGGAGAATTCCCATTGCCTTGCTTCCGCTTCTAAGAAAATAAAGTAAAACCCTAAATCGAAGACATGGAAAAAAATCATTCCTTACTCCTGTCTTTGCATCCTCTGGAGTTTTTTCAGCCAGCTTCCCATGTGATTCCTCTTCATCAACTCCGTCTGACACCTCACCCCTTCCCCTCTTCTTTCTCAGGGTTTCTTTCGCTGCAGGGATGTTGGATATAGCTTTTTTCGAAGATCCTGCTGCTTGAGGACCATCCTGAAGCTTAGATGAAGATGCGACTTGAGCCTTCTTTCCGCGTGGCGGCCCAATCTTAGGAAGCGACACTTCTTCGTCCCCTTCGTCTGACTGCTCCCCCCCCTCCATATCACTTTGGTTCTTTTTTCCCTCCCCACCATCTGAAGCATCCCCACCATCTTCGTCATCAGTAGAGACATGGACATACTCCTTTTGCTTCCCTTTGGATTTTTCGGACTTCTTCACCATCCCTTGGTGGAGGGGACCAGGCTTGAGAATGATGAAAGGCTCCATTTTCTTTTTCTGACGTTGTAACCAGTGGTTGTACAAGTTCGTAATCTTGAACCCAGTTAGATGGTCAGGGTCGATTAAAGAAAACCCTTCGGGAACACAGTCGGGTGAATAAATATCTTGACCATCTTTTGCCGCAGTAAGATAGGGGAAGCCTGCCCTTTTATATCCGGTAAATTCACCTTCAGTCATGGTTAGAAAAAATAATGAAAAAGAAAATATTTGCTAACGATAAACAGCACCAATATATCCTCTGACCACCCTCTGCCTCTGTTTGGTGGTGTTGTAGTTGGATAGGGGAGGCAGGATAAAATGCCCTTTTTCGTTCTTCTCGAAGGTTATATCTTTCGCCTTTTGCATGTCTGCTGGAAGCTCCGCCTCATCGTCGGGTTCCAACTTCTCTATTCCGAACTGCCTCACAGCCCAACTTTTGAAATTTTCGTAAGTTCCATCCCTCCAGCCGTCACAGGAGTTGGTAAACATGTTCCCAACATTTGGAGAACTCTCGACACTAGAGACACATTGAGGAAGGCACCAGTGATAGAAATAAATGGACAAACTGGAAAGATTGAACCTCATTTCCATCAGCATATGCGACCAGACATATCATAAGGGCTCCACTGGAGAAAGTCCAGTCTTTAACCTTTTTTTCAATGTCTTTTGGAAGCTTAGCCTTTGCTGTCCTAAAACAGTCTTTATTTCAAGAAGGAGAGCGGTGATAAACAAGAACTCACTTCAATTTTATATCCGAAGGTGCTCCCTCCGAAGTCCACAAGTCTGCAATTTTTTGAGCTTCCTTTAGCTGTTTCTTCGACATCTTTTCTTGAGCCTTTGTTACAGCCAGTTGATAGTTCGGAAGATATTCTTTATCCGTAGACTTGTAAGGCATTTCCTCCTCGATTAGATCTCGATATCTTTGTTTGATGACATCCCTTATACAGTATACTTGTTTATATTTAACCGGTTTGGGATCCCCACCCTCCGAAGCAGAGGCCTTAGTAGTTGGTTTTTTGAAATAACGACCTATGGCCTAAAGTGAAGAAAAAATGCATGAAAAAATGAAAATAAAGGAAGAGAGGAAGATACAAACCCTTTCAAGGTCTTTTGGGAGATCTTCTTTAATCTCCAACTCATCCTTGTTCTTCACCACTGAAGCTGCCGCGTTTTTTAAAACAGCCTTTTTGAGTTTTTCATTTTCAGCATCGTTGTATTTCTTCAAGAATGGGGCCAGAACTTGCTTATAGACTTCGGTGAAAGACATTGTATGGCAAATTTGAGTGCTAGACGATAGGGTTGGAATGGAATGGGTGGAGGAAGAAAACTAATAAGTCACCTGATCGCTTAAACCATCTGAGATCGATTTGCTTAAAATCAAACTTTATTTGATCGAGTCTTTTCGGAATAATTATAACATTTTATTATTTTAAAATACAAAACTTCAATAGCAAAGATATTTTTTTAAAAAGCGACAAAAAATTAGCGACAAAAATAAGGAGTTCCCCATCAGGACAGCAGTTTTTTCTTCTTGGCCTTACCATCACCCTCAGCTGAATCCTCACCATCCCCAGGAACAGGCCGCTTCTCAAGCAGACCCAGAGCAGCAGTCGAGGGAGGGGGGGTGGATTCCAGCTCCACAAGATAAATCGGCTCTGCAGGGTTATCCAACATTTCACCATTTGCAGAAAGGGAAAGGATTAATTCAATATCTTCTGATCTGGGAAGAATTTGAGGGTCCTGACCAGTCCACAGAAAATGGGAATGACGCCGCTTCAAGCAACGCGAATAGTAAGAAAACGCCTTGGGATTGGAACCTTGAAGAATGTCTTCAATATATTTCGCGAATATGGTAGCCGTTATCACAACTTCGCCTTCGACAATGCGAAGATCTTCGTACTGTTCACCAACAGCATTACCAAAAACAACGGCAGCAGCCGCAAACTCGGCGAGTAATCTGTCGACAACGTAAGAAATCACCACAGGCTCTCCACCCAGGAGAATAATATGCCGCAAGGAGAACATGTTGAGGAGCGAATGGAAATGTCCTACTGCGTGAGATCTCTCTGCGACAAGAGCAGCCGGAGCTTTTTGGCCACCATAAAAGCGGTGGTCAAAGGCCGGGGAGAGGATGGCAAAGATCCCTAGATATAGGATGTCGAAAAATTCAACCTCTGAGGACATGTTAGGCAGATGTGCTCCTAAGTAAAGCTTAAATTAGAACTATCCTGTTCTAGTTGAAAAAAGGCCCACCGTTAACGTCATTTTTGTCGAGACGGGATGACCAGAAAACAAGTAATTGAAAAAGAAAGCTACGGGCCTCTATATTTTCATCATTTGTCAAGGCTGTTCCGAGGATGAAGGTTTGGGCGATGGATATGACCGATGACCGAATGGTCGATTCCGCGTAAAAGTGCCTGCCGACACAGAGGGAATTTGAAGTGCCAAGAACCCAATGAGGCACACCCCCGGGCATGACTCTAGAAAAATCATAAGTAGGTTGTTCTAAGACGAGTTCTGAACGACGCTTACAACATATCTCCCTTCTGGAGATGGACTCCTTCAAAACGATAACGATCACCTTTGTCCCCATCATTTATGAAAAATGGGTTCCAAGCAGGCCCGAGGGAGTCCACGGAGCAGACGTTTTCATCCTCTCCAAATCGCGTCACCACAATCCAATATTTGCTTCCTTCCAAAACAACAATCGCAGTGCAGAGACCCTCGGAGTCGACGTGCAATGGACTGACAGCACCTCTATTCCCAATGAGGGACCATTCCATATGAGGCTTAAGGTCTGGAACTTCAAACAAAGCCTCGTATTGTTGAGGAAGCCGAGATTGAGCTACTTCATTGGTTGCAAGACTGCCAAACTGTGGGGGGATATATAGATTCCTTCGGTAGGCAGGCAAAGAGATTGCGTTCAGAGGAGGGCATTCATCATTTGATAACGTTTTCGTAAGGTTATGCAATTCCCGCAAAGTTCCCTGGTGATTTCGGTGTTCAGGATGGTGGTGGTTAACTTTCGACAAAACTGAACAAGATTTTAGAAAAAAGCAATTAACAAAAGGAATGGCAGCCCTACCATGCACATTTGTCTTTTTGTCCACATCATGTAGACGGTCCATACTATCCAGATCCCAACCATAGTTATAATCAATTGGAACTCCGCTGACCAATATAAGGCGTTCCCGAAGAATTGTTTGAATGTCCTTGGCGTGTAGATTCAAGAATTCGGAATGTGAGGACACATATATCCGGGACTGGTCAGCTCCTGGAACGTAATCCTTGCTTTTCGCATTCGGTTGAAGGTGGGGAGGCAAACCATCTTTGAAGTCAGCTTTGATGCGAGCCTCAATCTTCCTTAGGGTCACCGCATCATCTCCTGTCTAAGCAACAATCGAAATGAAAGATAGTTGACTGAAAATATAATTTTAACTTACTGAGGCCACATTTCCCGGCGGAACAATCTGAACAGGAACATATTTGTATGGTTTAGGTCCACCCTCGATAGTGGAACCCCATCCCACAATTTCAGTTTGGAGCGTTGTGTGGTACTTTAAAAAAGCCAAAAAGCCACAATTGTCATCAAATCAGATAAGTAACAATGTAAAAAACTAACCTGGGCCTTGCTGACCTCGGAAAGCTTAGGCTTTTCGTCTTCAGAGTCGCTCTAAATAATATTTAAGCACACATTGAATAGGTGTGATAATTCCATAACTTGCCTGGAAGATCGACTTGGCCTTTCTAGAAGCAGGTTTCCTCCTGGGCCGGGGCAACTTCGGGGGCATTGGACGCTCAGGACTTTCACCCTCAATATCAGAGTCAGTCTAAATCACTTTTAGTAAGCCTTTTGTTAATGAAATGATAAGTAAAACTACCTCGAGGAGATCATCGTCCTTCTTAGAAGCTCTCTTTCTCCTGCCCCCAGAAGTTTTGCCAGCCTGAACAAGATAGTCGATTTTCTCCATAGCGAGGCGAGAGCTCCGGCGGCGCTCCCAAGGCGGTTCAAGTTGAACTGACGGAGTCAAATCCAAAGACTTCTTGTTTGACTTTGACTTATCAACGTTAGTGAGGCCGTCCTCACCAATAACCCTAAACGACTTCTTTGGCTCGGCCCCATCCGCAGGATGGTCTTCATCAACCGACATAGAATCGGATAATGCATCCCCCAACGGGGTTTCATCAACAACTGTCAAATCAGATGTTAGTTGCTTCGGCTCAACACCAACTACAGGTTCAACAGCAACCATTGGATCATCACCATCACCATCGTCTCCTTCAACAGCCACCACAGGATCATCACCAGAACCATTTTCTCCTTCAACATCAACCATGGGATCATCCCCATCACCGCTTTTCCCATCAACGTTTGGGCAATTTTCTTCACCACCTCTTGGATCATTTTTTCCATCACCACTTGAACCAGGGGAACCAGACGTTAGCTCGTTTCGATCGACAATCATTTTGTGGTTGACCCGTTCACCCTCAGACAATCCTTTCTCAGAATGATATCCGGCATCTCCACCCCCACTTTCGGACAATGAGGATTGAGAAGACAACGACAGCTTCCTCAACCTTGGTGGTAAACTCGGCATATCATCAACTTGGCGGCCAACGTCCTGATCTGCCTGGCCATCCTCTCGGCCAGGTTCGACGCCATCCCATGAGCACACCGTCGAATTGAGAAAAACCTTTGGGTCAACACATTTTGGAGACGGAGCCGGGATCAACTTATAGCCAATGGGCCTTTGGAGATCATCTCCTCGGAAATTGAGGGCATCGCGATGGCTTGGTGAAAATATTCCTGGAAGCGGTCCCAACACAGTGGAAGCCGCAACATTGGGGGAATTGAATTGCGACTCTGGAGGTGATGCCAATCCTCCTGTTGTTTTAAAAATATTTAGATTGGTTTCCATATCAAAATAAGAAGAACCTACCAGGAAATCTCTCTTGGAAAAAAAACCGCAATTGGGCGTTAGGCGAAGAATCGAATGAAGAAAAAGGATCATCAGCTGGAAGACTGGATGGAAATCCAGTCTCCAGGGGGGGGGGGGTGGAAGGTTCGCTGGATAAATTCCTCGCCAAATCGAACCAGGCCAGGGCCACCTCGTCTTTAACCAGATCATCCCTCAGGTTAGAAAGTTGTAGATGAAGGGTTTCCATCGCTTTTTCTCTCGATTCCCCTTCTGAAAGGGAAATTATTGCGCGGAGCACACAGTCCTCGAGCTGGACGAGTATTCGTGGGCGATTATTACCGAGTGCGACGAATGTCTGGTAGTAAATCAATGAATATTAATAAAATAGTAAATAAAAGCCACTCACCCTTGCGAGAAAGGCGCGATGGCAAGATTTCGAAGCCCATCCATGCGTTGATAGAGCTAGTAGGGGAGATGTTGTAAAAACGGTTTCAATGAGGTTCTTCATGGCTTTGTGTAGATTTTTTATTACGTTAGCGATTTCTTCAAACTGTTGGTGCTCCAATTTATTGCTCCAAATCCTTAATAACGTTAAATACCTAGTTAAAGGTTGGTGGAAATATCTCACCTCTCTAGGACACTCATCACGTCAGAAGCTGTTTCAGGAAATAGGCCATTATTCTTATTGGACAAATGAAAATCAAATTTTAGGAAATATAAAGCATATAACCCGAACTTGCCTCAGAAGATATCGACATTGCCAATGCAATCATATCCAATCCTGCCTCGATATTTACAACGCTTTTAACTTTAACACCCGCATTAAGACGCCTCGACAGGGCCAAACTGACATCCATAGGGTTCTGCTGATCACAAGATAAAGAGATTTGGCCTTGGTGAATGTATTGCGACGCGTGATTTGCGCGATCTCCCCAGGTTCGCAGAAATTTATCCACTATTTTCGTAGGTGGGCTAAGTTCCTCAAGAAACTAAAATCGAGATAAAAAAATAAAATTTACAAAGAATAACTTGCTCACCTTATCAGCAGTCCCTAAAGACAGCGAACCACGAAAGTTCCTGGCGATAGAGGTACCAGGATAGTCATCTGCGTAACCCAGAGTTTTCGAAAACCGATCAAGGATCACAAACTTCGACATGAATCCCCAAATTCTTGAAGCAATCTTGGACGATGCATCTTCATACTTTGCTGAAAGCACCATCTCCGATTCCCGCAAACAGACATCTACTGCATTTGAATCAGAAAACGGATGAACTTCATCCAAACCCTTGGCAAATTTCTGACCATACATTTAGCTTATTTAAGGGAGATATAGTATGAAACGCACAATCAATGACGCTTTGAAACTCCCTTCCTGACAAGCTGCATCGAACGGGGCAGTGAGGTCGTCCATGTCTGCAATATTGGAATAAAAAGGTAGTTGGCGAATAACTTTATGATCTTTCCGCCATAGTTTTCCCGTCAGTATTTCCCCACTCGAATGCGTTACGGTGTTCATTGAAGGTTTCGGAAGTGTTGAAGCGAATGAAAAACCAAGTCACGTCGAAACAACAACAATCACGGGTACAGGCATGACTTGTATTTGATCATCATTCCACGGATCAATAAACACGTGATTATAAAAACCAAACAAAAGATGCTTAACCCTTCTTCTCTTCAAACCATTGCGACACGCCATAAGCGTCCCTCATCCGGAATACACGGGAAGATTGTGGACGCACGATCTTCATAACTGCGTAGAGGTCGATGCGAATGCCGTCACTTGGTTTCCATTAACCTGGAGGCTCATTCTGTGTAAAAGCGAATGTCAAATTCCGCCAGGGATTTTTTTTAAAATTCTCGGTATCGGCCTCATTGTGCGTGAAAGCCGGTGTTGGGCTTTGCCAATCGTTGAAATATGTGTCGCTTTTGCCTCATTGTGCGTGATTGCCAATGTTGGGCTATTGACATCGTGTGTTAAAGCCGATGCCATGCATGCATTCGGGTTTAATGCAACGCATCCAGGCAAGTATTTTCATTCTTCATGACCGCGCATTGACATTATTATATGATGTTTCATTAGAAATAAGGGTGGTCTTTGCCTCCCTTCTTTGCGTTGCTCTTTGCGAAATCGTTTATAAAATCGAATGCCATTTATAATTGCAGATTATTCGAGCTCACCCAGGCAAGCATTATCATTCAAAAGTTCCGTGAATTGACTTTATTTTAGCAGGACCTTTTCCTCCCCATGATAAGAAAACCTTAGACAAGCACATAATTTACCACAGGCGTCAGTGTAAGTGTTCAGCTTCGCATATCGCATCTTTAAGCATTGACTTATTGTTATTGAACAGACCGCTCAGATACACCGCTATATTTTGTTAAAGGACTTCTGAATATCCATTCGATCAGGCAAGCCGCAAAAATTAAACTTAGCTACTCGCTCTAACAGACCAAAAGCAGATTCGCGATATTTTGATATTTAGCATTTCGCCGATGCTTTGGTTAATTAAAGATGATGGGCCCCATGTTTAATTAACCAAAGCATCCTTTTCTTGATGTTTGTTTTTATTGCATACTTTGGATAAATTTGGTTAAACGCATTTGTATTCGCATTTGTATTCGAACTTGCAAAGTCTTTCAAATAAAATTAGAAGCCATCTTCATTCAAATGAGTTTTGATTACGTAATTTATAAGAATTTGCATACGGTTGTAATCGACATCAATAGCCCAACAAGCCAAAAAGATCTCCAGATCTGGCGAACAAGACATTGAAAGCTCTGGAAAGTCCAGAAAACATAGTAATAAAAGAGAATTTAAGATACAGCTTTGATTATTGAACTATGCTGCTATAGAATCGAAACTCATTTCAATGACGACCTTATCAAGCTTTATTATTTATCTACAGCGCTCTAATCCAGTCCCTGAACTTCCTTAACAATCTCTTTAAAATGGCTTTCGACGTTTGATTTATTTGCTCGTTGTCCGAGTCCGAATGGGACTCGACAAACTAATATATGTTATTACAGGTTATTTATACTAAAATAATTATCGTACCGATGTGTTAGAACCTGAAAAATTGTCAGTGTCAAAACACTTGAACAAAATATAAAACTTACCAAAATTGTTTGTATTCCTATTGAGCGCATTAGCGACTCGAGTATTCGTGTTGTTGAACGAATTCACATTAATAGTGACGTTTTGCAAATGATAGATGTTGAACTGAGCGGAAACGTTGGACATTGTGGTGGTAGAAAAAGAAGTTGTGAACCGCCAAATATGGTCCCTTATATAGGATTTCGGGGAGAAGTAAATGATCTACAAACATAAATACAATGTAAATTGCGCACCGTAGACACAGAGGAAAAATGAATTTAGTTTGGAGAAAATATCGTTTGGGAGTCACACTTGTCACAAAAGACTTAGATAAAATTTCGTGAAATTCTACGGTATCGCATATAAATACATACCATCCTCGTCGCTCGACTCGTCTGAGGTTATATATCCAAGCTCTCCATCCATATCGAGTGCTGACAAAGTTCAGCTCAATTGCAGATATTTTCAATCGCTCCTGATCGCCACACTATCGGAAAGGAGCAAATCAATATTGCGATGGATAAAGTACACCGCCTACCAGACAACTGCTCAAGCCTCAAAGGTTTCTTCGTTTTCCATTTGTATGATGACGGAACCGGTTCTGGTTTTGGCGCACTTATCTTTGAGAGTCTCCCCACCGACTATGGAAAGAAATCAAAGCTAGAATTCAGCGAATATCCTGCGCCTGTTCTGGCCAACTCCGTCGTTGACTCGGAGCATTACAATTCAGTTCTTACCACTCACGCTACACTCAAGCATTCTGACTGCTTTTTCATGGTAGGATACTTGTCTAATTATAATACTTATCCGAGCCGTCTATGGCATTCCACAGGCCCAACCATCCCATTCTACGACCAAAGGAAAATGCAGAACTGTGCTGCTATAAATTGAACTACCCTGCTGTAAATTGACATTGCTAAAGCAAGGATTCGACTTTATTAACCATTTGTTTATTATTCTCATACAAGCCTATCGCGTATTATCATTTAATTCCTAGTAGCGGTTCTAAAGAAACTCCGGATCTTTCTCAATATTCTTTTTGAAATATTTTTATATGTTTCATTTATTTCGTATTCGTCCGAGTCCATAGGCGACTCGGAAGACTAAGACAAGTTATTAAAGAATCTATTAGTTTAAACAACTATCGTACCGTATTGCTAGACGCTGAGGCATCGTCAGCATTGAAAAGTATGAAGAAAATAAAAGACTTACCAAAATTAGTTGTATTTCTATTCATTGCATTCGCCACTCTTGTAGTGGTGGTGTTGAAAGAATTAATGTTAATGTTAACATTATGGAGGTGGTAGACGTTAAATTGGGCGTTTGTGCTGGACATGGTGGTGGTTAATGAGGAAGCCTTGACTGGCTAAATATGGAGGCTTATATACGTTTCCGGGAGGAGGTAATTATCTACAAATACAAACGAAACATAAATTGTGTACTGAATAAATAGGTGAGAAATGAAATGAGTTAGGAAAAATATCGCTGCCCAAAAATTGCATTAAAAATACATTTGATGTGTCAGCTCTTCCATTTATTCTAAACACTAATAAACAATGCACCTCCCTTCTTCGCATCCCCTTCTTCGCAGAGACCCAAGCGTTTGATAAGAGCTTCATATGCGTAAGTGAAGTCTAATAACTATTGTATTAAATTCAACTGATATTATTATTGCTTTGATTTACGATCTAAAACAAGCAGTTGATTTGGACCCAACGACGAACGAAAAGCTGCATGGCGACCTCTGGAAAAAGCTTCTTAATAAAATTGAAATGAAGGTCGAATTGTGAGTAATTTATTCAATATCTATTTTTTAAATAAGATAATGAATGGAAATAAGGGAAGAAATGGATGACGAGACCACCACGACAAATTTTCCTTCAGCAGGTTGCTCTGCTCAAAAAGATTCGAACAAAGGCCAATCCGAGGATGTCGAATTGTGAGCAATTTATTTTAATATTTATGCTTTAAAGACGATGACAAATGGTAAAGAAACGAAAAAATGGTTGACGAGACCACCTCAACAAAATTTTCTTCAGCAGGTTACTGCGCTCACAAAGATTCGAACAAAGCCCAATCCGAGGCTAGGGTTTTTGGGAAAAATGCAAGGCGCCTTTTGAAATTGGTCACAAAGGCCTTCCTCAATCCTTGTGAGTCGATCAATTTATATTATAAGATCGTATTTATTTAATTTTTGGTAGTATATCTAACTTGGGATGCTGAAGAATACTACCTGAAATGTGTAAAAGGTGGGGGCGACAAGAAGCGAGCTAAATTCCCTAACCCTGATTATGGGTCTTTTTCGGAACCGTTGACGGTGGTGGATATTAAGGGCCGCATACTGCTCTGGTACCTTCCAGACTTGCTGTCAGTTAAAGATCAGGTCGGTATTTTGCATCCTTGAAAGCTAATGAACCCATAATAATGTCAATTAGGGCAATATACGCGACGCTACCTATAGCATTGCCCCCTGGTTGAAGAGATCGGTAAAGATAAAAAGTTTGAAGAAGACTGCTCCCAACTGGCGAATAGACGGGAAATATTTTGTCAGGAAAACTTCGAACCACAAATTGGAGCCTGGTGCAGTGAACTTTTCTGCTGGCTGGTTTGGACAAGGACACACGGTAAGATTCTATATTTTATTGTTAATTAGGCATTTAAATTGAGAATTAACCAGGCAGATCGTTTTCCTTTATTGCCATCATTAAACCTTCGGACCCAGACTCACTGGGGATCTAGCGAGTGGATCAAGATAACTGAAGATGTCGAAATCTTTCTCAATTTAACGTTATCATTGGTCAATCGTGACCTTTTCGAACAAGGTCTGAGTATGCTTCATCAAATGCGACGTTCTGAAAAAACGGAAGAAATTGCAGAAAATTGGCAATCGGTCCATACTGGAATAGCTGTTATATCCAACCGGGTGACTCGTTCTCACAGGGACACGAAGGGCAGGCCAGAATGGTATGATACATTGGTTAGTTATTCGGGGCATGGAACTCGGCCTATTCTTTCCATTAAGGACCTTGGTTTGGACTTGAAATATTCTAGCGGAACTGTAGTCAGCCTCTGTGGAACAATTTTAGAGCATCGGGTTTCATCATGGGGCATCGGAGACAGGGTTTGTTACGCTCATTTTATGAGGGAATCAGTAAGACAACGATTGGATGTACCTCCAGCAGGGTGGGTGATGCAGGATAATTATCTTCGCAATTAAGTAGACTGGATGCCAAATGGATTTTAATTTCTCCTCAAATAAACCAGGGTTAGGCTGCGGTAATGATTTCAGGGACATCATCTGTGGCGTGGAAGGAAAATTTTATATAATTGGAAATTTGAACAAATTTGCTTTGCCGCGTCCTTCACCTTCTTAGTTCATTGGCTTTCTTTTTTCAAGACCTAGTTTTCCCTTCCCTGATGGTTGGTTTTTTGTTTCATTAGACATGTTTCTTCATGTTTAATTCTTCAAGTAGCCTTTGTCAAACCTCCATTCTTCAACTGTCGTTGGTATAGGCTCAATAGGAGGTGGGTTTTTATTGCGGTCCCGTCTTAGAAATTGCAAGCTTATTTAAATTTTCAGAATCTAAAGAAACTTCCTTAGCAACAAAAAGAAGAGAGGGAGGTGATGGTAAAACTAAGAAAGATCCTCCTGCAATTGTCGATGGGGCCTCTGCTGGTGGTGAAGTTTGTTTGGAGGGACCGCTGGCCTGCAATCTACTAGAGGGAGAAAGGTAAGTATTTTGAAATTATTTACTGAAATAACCAATTCCTCAACAAACATGACTTTAGATCGACAAACATTGACTTATTTTTTAGGAATCTCCTCGATTTCCCCCATTCTAGGGACATCCCTATCCAATACGATATATCTTGCAAATGTTGCCCCCTCTGCCATTCCGATGAGCAGATGGCGCTTATATCTTGCAAAAGTTGCGCCATCGGCCGTTCTAATGAGTAGCTTGACGTCCTATATCGGCCGATTTGGGAGGAAGGTCTTAAAAATCACGTTGTCGTCATCTTCGAACTGCAGTTCTTAATATATTTAGGAAATAAAATGAGGATCTGCTAATGAAAATAATTTGGCGGCTACTTTTCGTTTTTCTGATGAATATTTCATTGCATAGGTTCATTAATTTTCTTCAACAGCCAATTTCAACAGCATTCAGAGATCAAACCCCGGACGTTTGCAACCCCGGGTGTTTGCGGGATATCACGCGGAAGTGAAGAGTTTTGGCCAAGGCACGTGACTTAATGTTGAATTTTTTTTTTCTTTCTTCCCCATGATGCAATTCACCGATCTCTGCCTCAATGGCCGCGTTTTATCTCATGGAACCATCAATGAATGCAAAATGTTCAAGAAAGATAACCGGTGAGAGACAATGTTTCATAAAATCTACAATTTTACCAATTACAACTAAAGGAATCGGTTGGCTTTGAATCTTACACAAAGCGATGTCCTGGAACTCGACATTCAGCATTCGGTCGCAGAATTCCATGTTGGCACCATCCTCTTTCGATGATTCAAGCTATTCTCAATCTGGTATTCTGCAGTACAGCGAATGGTTCGAAGAGCCTGGTATTGCTCAAATATTGGATTTTAAGATTTTGCTGGCAGCTGTTCCTCCCTGGTTAGAAACGTATTCGAAAGCATCGGAGGGATGTGGTCACCGTATTGTCGCCACAATGAAAGCAGAAGGTTCCCGGTCGAAATATATGGCTTTCATCCGTGATCTTAGGTCGCTCCTCTCGCCGACTCAATGCAAGAGTTTGGGGAAAGTATTTCTCTCATTTTCAAAGCCACTTTCTATTAACTCTTTTTAATATACAGAAAGGAGGAATCTTTGGCTCTTTGGAATGGGAGATCTGTTCAGAAGTAAGTGATTTAAAAAAATTCCATTTTCTATTACAATAATGCTTTATTTAGATCAACTCGCATCGTAAAGAGCGTTAATTTTCTTCCCTCAAATTTCGGGCACTTCGCATTAGTGGATCTAGAACGATTGAGGGATGATGGAAAATGGTTGTCGGACTCGCATGTCACTCTGGCCCTTCAGTAGGTGGACTTTTTCTTATCTTGTTCAACAATATCTTGAAATAAAATAGGGATTCTTTTAAAGTTTGTGCCGGAAAGAATATTTGGGGTGGCATGAAAATTCTACTTTTGGACACCGTATTTTGGACCTCGCTGTCTGTAAATCCGGAGAAATACAATAAGAAGTACAGAGATAGGGTGAAACTGTTGGAATGCGATTTTGCAGTGATGCCTATGTATCAGTGGTAAGGGAGTCGATCTTTCTTCGGAAATTCTGTTAAAAGTTTATTTTTATTCATTTCAGGAACCATTGGAGACTCGGAATCATTGAGAAGCCCGCAGATTTTATTAAGGGAAATTGGTGAGGAACTTGTTCAAAATTCATATTGCCATCCTCAACTTCTTAGCGTCTTTCACATTCTCGATTCTCTTGCAATGAGTTCACCGGCCAAGAAAGAGGCAAAACAGCTTCAAAACTTATTTCTAAAGCATTTTGAAAAAGAAACTTTCGAAGAGGGTCGGGTGGCTGTGAACGTTCCTAAGGTAGACGCCTTTCTTGTCACTGCTCGCAATGATTCATCGAAAAGGTTAGGTGCCTATCCAACCTAACAGCATAGACTGTGCCTGTTTTGTCATATATTTTGGCAAAAAATTCTTTCAAAACCCTGATTCCATTCTAGCTCTCATTAAGGTTGGTCTGTTTGATTTATCCGTCAGGTTTAGCCTAAATTATGCATCTAGACTCCATTTTCTTCCCCTTCGGATGCAATGAAGCCTTGGGGTTTAAAAAACAACGATCTCACATTTGTCCGTCGCGAATTGAGAACGGTCCTCTTCAAATACATCTCCCAAGGGGAGGCTGTTCTTGATTGCGATTAACTCGAGTATTTAAATTTTCAAATGTATTTTTATCATGGCAAGAAACTGGATATGTATTTTTAATCTTTTATAAATAAACAACCAAAAAAAAGATTTGGATTTGTTTTTGAAAAGTTCTTCAAGGGTTTTTTCCCAAATGGGGATTGATTAATTTGATGATCTCCTGTTCCTGTCAGCTTTTTACCCTTTTCCATCATGTCGCTCTCTTCTAAACCGAAAAAAGTGAAGCCAAAAGGCACTGTGCGGGAGCTCAAGCTTGTTCATACTGTAAATCGTCGTGGGATGGATACCATGCAAACTGAAGAGGTCAGGACGCCGAGGAACAATGGCCAACAAATTCCCCTTTCAGCAAGCCAACGCAACCGCTCATCCTCTCCTGTGAAACGTCAAAAGCTAGATGATTTCGATATTGATCCCATATCGTTCAGTGTGGAAGATCCTGATGTCTCGAAGAAAAGGCAGACTTTGGTTTGTCCTTTCCCAATGTGGCTTCAACTGTTTTCTAATTATTCAAAGGGTCAAAATGACTATCTGAGGCAGTTTTTAGACCATGAGTCTCTTTATTCGAAACACCTTCTCAATCAAGAAATGCCACCCACTGACCGCACTTGCCATTCATGCGCAGTGGAGGTGGGGCAATATCGCTGCATGGATTGTTATGGCCCTCATTGGTGGTGCCGCATCTGCCTCAATAAATTGCATCGCCATCACCCATTCCACCGCCCTCAACAGTTCAAGGATGGTTCTTTTGAAAATGTTTCCCTGTGCGACTTGGGTTATGTCTTTGTCCTCGGCCATTTAAGCTCGTTGAGTCGCTGCCCCGAAGATGATAACTTTTTGGCTGATCGAAGGATGGTTTTGGTTCATGTGAACGGTGTATTTGAGCACTATATCAGGTTTTGCAAATGCCACGGAGCTTTGTCTGAGCATGAGCAGCTTTTCGCTCACAGGTTATTCCCTTCCACTTTCACCCGACCTGAAACAGCATTTACATTGGATGTTTTGGATTACTACGGAATTGATGCAACGGAATGCAAAACTTCGGCTCAGAGCTTCTTTCAGAAGCTAAGAAGAGTGACAAATAATGCTTTCCCAGGGGAAGTTCCTGTGAGTCCTCCCTTTTATTGCATTTCTCCCAACAGCTGTCTGACCTTCTATAAAGGACAGATACCAGGAACTGATTAGAGTGAATAGGGAGATGAGAAAGCTACAAGTTTCGAAACGATTTGGCGAAATTTACGGAAAATCTTCAGATGCTGGAAGCCTTTCCATATTCTGTCCGTCCTGCCCCCAGCCTGGAATAAATCTTCCCCCCAACTGGAAGGATCTCCCTAATTGGGTTACCAGACGGACTATCACTGTTGATGGCAATTTCCATGCAGACCACATCAAAATGCGTCGACCGGATCTGGATGTAGTATTGACTAATGGTGATGGATATGTGGTAGAGGATGTCCAATACAAAGAATACTTGAGTGTTGCTAAGGAACCGAAATTGGTATGTCTGTTAAGATAATTGGAATTGCTGTCTATTTTAACTATTTCATTAGAGACCATCCTGTCGGAATCACCGGGCTGTTAATGCAGCTAACTCCAATTCCCGAAGGAATCTGGATGCTACTGGGGTAATAGCATGCTGTTGTGCAAGGCACGGCTGTTTCATCCCGACCTCAGTCTGTGATACCCAAAAGGGAGAGAGGTGAGGGGTTTTTCGATATATTACCCCCCAAAAAAAACAAATTAATTAAAAAATTTATTGCAGACAAGTGAATGTCGACTATTCTGTTTGTGGTGGTTTAAATTTCAACAGCTATGGGCTTGGAGAGGCTCTTTTGATATACGACATCAATTGCCAATATTTAATAAATTTTTACGAAAGGCTTCGAGATGCTAGGTACTACTTAGAACTGGATCAAGATTTGAAACTGTTGGGGGCTATCGGAAAGTTCCACTTAGCAGACCATGTCGACAGCTGCTTCTCAAAGTGGTCCTTAAATTTCATGAAAGGGGCTGGCCACATTGATGGCGAAATAATGGAGACTTTGTGGTCTGGAATGAACAAAGTGTCAGGGGCAGCGAGATCGATGAGCAAGTCTCACAGGCAGGAAACTCTTGATGATTATATGAGGGATTCTAACTGGAAGAAAACTGTTGGAATTGGTGAGTTATTCTTTAAACCAAGGGTTCTCCTTACTTACTGTTGTTTAAGTTCCAACCCTGGTCACCAAACTTAAAAGAAGTCAACTGGGGTTAGATTCAACAAAGCCAGCTTTTGAACAGTTAACAAACACCTGCCTTCAACGAAAGCTTCCTGTGGAATTGTGGAGGTCTATGGAAATGGTGGCGATGGAAGAAAGGGGGGAAAAGTTGAACATTTTTGACATTAATCATAAAAAGTCACCTACTCTTGCCCAAATCACCCTCAGCCTTGCTGAATCCAAGGACAGCTCAAATGAAGTTTCAAACATCATAGATTGGATAGGAGATGGAATTAAAACTGAAATTGATCAGTGAGTGATTTGAAAAATATTTATGAGGTCTTCCTTTACCTTTTCCTAGGTCAAGGCTTAGGTGGGAAATAAGCAGGTTACCCCAGAAGCCAACGGTGACTCAACTGCTGAAAGTCCGTCGTTCACGAGCTCGTCTAGCCAAGCGAATTAAAGACTTTATTCATGTCTCAAATTCATATCTGCCTCCCCTCGAGGAAGTGGATCTCCGGCCATATGAGGATGAAGTAATTGACACTCCTTCAGATGAATCTGTGGAACCTGAGGTGCTATTTGATGGGGCTCCTGATGAAGATCTTATTGGTGATGAAGAAGATGAATCTGAGGCCCCATCTGTCCTTCCAGAGTCAGTGGTCCTTCCTCTCCCTTCAAATATAATTTCTGTCAGGCTAGGTCCATCTGTCAACTCCATGAAGTCAACTGAGAGAGAGCTTCGAAAAGGCCAAGCTAATGATGCATTGGAGGGTATTCGGATTGGTTTAGCTAACAAATCCCTTCTACTCCAGACAGAAGTCAATCAAAGCAAATCAACTAAGCAAAGTACTAGAGCTTGGGCAAGTGTTCGAAATGCCCAAACCCAGATTCTTCTTCATGCTCGGAGTTATCAAAGGGCTAGGCAAGCTCTGGAATTGATTGGAATGGAGGAGGATCTGGTTATCTACCAGAAATTGGAAGGGAAGGATCTTGTTGTGGTCAAGGATATCACAATGGTGAAAAGGTATGGACAAGGAAGCTACTCCTTGGCATGGTTTTGGAGAATAGGGCCCAGTGAAGATGAATTGACAGGAGAATGGATGGAGGAATGTGAGCCAATTTATTTTTTAAATTCTGTCATCTACATTAATTCATTAATTCAGTTTATCGAGTAAATTGGCTTCGAGCCAAGGCCAGAGTGGATAGATGGATTGAAGAACAAACCCTGGTGAAACATGAAATGCATTGGACCACCCTGTGGTTTCAAAAGCAAGCCAATGTATGGAGTGAAAGATCAAAAAGAGAAGATGAAAATTTGCCTTTGGGTCATAAATCTTATGCTGTCAAGCAGCAAAAACTTTGGAATAGCTTTCAGAGGAAGGCTACTGAGATATTTGGCATTTATTTAACATCTTGATCACATTTATACTATTTTTGAAGCCTTTGATATTCCAATAAACTTCCAGTAGCATTCTTACTTATTTTGAAGGGACTGTGTGCCCTGATCTCACCAGCTATATTTGCAGACCTTTTTCAAAGGGGTATGGTATCTTTTCAAATTTATGAGGCCTGGTGGCACCTTTTTAAGGGGGTTTCCATTCAAATTTAAGAGGCCCAGCCGGACCTTTATTAAAGGTGTATCTCTTCAATTGAAGATGTCCGGCTGCACCTTTATTAAAGGTGTACTCATTAAATTTAAGAGGTCCGGCCGCACCTTTATTAAAGGTGTGCTATTCAAATTTAAGAAGTCCGGCCGTACCTTTATTAAAGGTGTATTCATCAAATTTAAAGGTCCGGCCGGACCTTTATTAAAGGTGTATCTCTTCAATTTAAGATGTCCGGCCGCACCTTTGTTAATGGTGTATTCATCAAATTTAAGAGGCCCAGCCGGACCTTTACTAAAGGTGTATCCCTTCAATTTAAGATGTCCGGCCGCACTTTTGTTAATGGTGTATTCATCAAATTTAAGAGGCCCAGCCGGACCTTTACTAAAGGTGTATCCCTTCAATTTAAGATGTCCGGCCGCACCTTTATTAAAGGTGTACTCATCAAAT
>Ga0247682_1000230_pt1 | contig 19501 bp, 15 predicted proteins | sample CNK23_metaG_FD_190130 | JGI IMG/M metagenome (GOLD analysis project Ga0247682, IMG submission 190130) | Soil microbial communities from Purdue University Martell Research Forest, Indiana, United States - CNK23 | ecosystem: Environmental > Terrestrial > Soil > Temperate forest > Bulk soil...
CGCCGAACCGATTTGTTCCCCTGAAGTCCTGAAAATGGATTTGTCTTGTTCCTTAGCCTTAACCGCTGCACCTATGTGTGGGTTGATCTGGGAAGCCACTGCGCCGTAATCAAAGGGTTTCTTTCCTTTGGATTGTAAATAAATCTCTTCCAACAACCTCACAGGCGGTCCTTCATACGGATGTGCTACAAACTCAGCAATATCCCTTGTCATATGCCCTATAGTATCCTCCATCTTGTCACCTTCTTTTATCCCCCTTGCTAGTGCTTGCAATCCAAGCCCTCTTACGCCACGGCGGTCCAAGGTTGTCTGCATCGGGTCAATCATAATAGGCTGACCGGTTTTCTCATCATCCTTTCCAGTATCAATCATTCCAACCGGAATATGTTTCTCTTTCCTTCCCCAAGGACTACCGGTAAGATAATAGTTAGCCAATAGCGTCGTAGTCAACAACCCCACATACGTGCTATGGGCAGCAAGTAGCTTATACTTCCAATACGCTGCTGTATTCACTGTCTCCGCCTCCGGCCTTAGAAACACTCTATTCAACGCATTCCTATTGAAAGTCTTTCCCGCCACGATAAACTGAGACGTAACTTGCTTAAAAAACCCTTCATATTTAGTCATCAATCTATCATTATACTGCCCCATTTTATTCACAAATTCTCGGCGGCTAAATTCCGTATCTTTATAAATCTTCGCCTTTACTAACTCATCAAAAATCCTATTCCTCGCCAACCTCCCCGCTTGATCCAACACCTTAATCACATGTCCCATTCCCCAACCATACTTCTCCTTGGCACGTAACGCACCAATCTCTGCCAACCTAGATAACTCAGCCTTTGTTGCAGGTGTTTTGAGAATCGCATCGTAGAATCCTTTGGTTAGTCTAGCGGCAGTATCCAACTGCCGAGCAAGAGGAACAGCAGTCCTAGCAAGGTTATATCCCATGCTACTAGATACAGCAGGAAGCCCTGCGATACTGCCATACATGTTCGCGGTGTGGTAAATCGCATCTGTCAACCCAAATATCTGAACATGCGTCACATAATCCATCATGGCGGCCAACCCTGCCTTTTTCATTGGCCCGTCTTTCTTCATCGCACGTTCAAATTCAGGGTGTAAATCCGCTCGTAGCCAGAGGGATTTTCCAGCGAGACGAACTGGGATAGCGGGAGCACCTTTAATTGTAGGTTGCTTCACTCCTTTTTTGGAGGGGATTCCGAGACCGTTTTTGATGTAGGAGTTATAGAGTTCTAGCTCTGCGTTTTTACGGAATAAAGTAGTGAAAGCTCCGGGTTTTGCTCCAACTTCGTCGGCTTTTGCTAGGGCGTGGATGTCTGAGGTAGCTACGTGCACTAATGCGTTAACGGTGTCATGGCTTTTGTCCGCCGTGATATGAAACGGAGCAGCTTGACCAGAATGCTTAGCTACGGCGGTATCAAATACTTCCTTCAAGCTACGGTCTACTCCGTAACTCATGTTCTTATCCACCGCCTTGCTCCAAAACGCCGCAGCAAAAGGATTTGCATACACCTGTCCCCCAAAACTCCTCCCATCCTCTGTTTTAAACTCCTTAATCTTCCCTCCCTTTTCCACCTCCGCTTGGTCCATATCGAACACCCTAAAATCCGTTCCACCTGCTTCCTTTTCTTTTTGAAACTTCTTGATCTCCGCTATCTGTTCCGCCGTGGCTGGTTTTCCATCTACGAATAAACTCTCTCCTTTCAATTCCGGTTTAATCATTGCGAAGTAAGGCTTCCCGGTTTGCTTATGAAAAACCACTCCAGGCTGATCGGGATGGTGGCGGAACCAGTTTGATTGGGGGTCAAAATATGGATCGGATTGTTGTTTCAATTGCTGGTATACTCCCTTTCCAGCGGCATACCCTTCATACTTCGCTTCTCTTGTTACCTTCGCAGACTTCAACCACTCAGGAGCGGTTTCCCCTTTTCGTGCGCCAACAAAAGATAGAACTTGTTTATAATCAAAATCAGTTTTTTTACCGGGGAAGAGATTTTTTAAGTCAATTCCACTATAAAGCGAACTATCATGAGTTAGACCTCTTTCATCACGATAAGCCTGAATCGGAGTCTTTCCTCCATATTTTTGCTCCAACCTACTCATCTTAGTCAACGCAGCGTCACGATCCTTTAAAGCAATAGAGTCTTCAGAATTATCCCTAACTCTCTTATGCGCTCCGCTGAACTCTCCACGAAGGTCTTTCCAGAGTTCGATGTCGTCGAGGAGTTCTGGAAGGGGGATACCGGAATAAAGTTTACCAGACTTCTTCACCTCTCCTTGTTTTTCACTCTCTCGTATACTTATCTCTGCTTCTCGTAACTTCTTGAACAAAGCCAAATGTTCTGGAGGAGTATTCTCAATCTCATTATTGGCCCAGTGTCTTAATGAAGTCATAACACCTTCAGGTGACGTTATGTCCTCATTAGCTATTTCATAACCCTGTCTTTTCAATATATTTCTAATTAAACCAGCTCTATTCCTCAGCTGATACGTTGGCGTCGTAACCGTTTGCGCTCCCGGCAACTGCTGGCTATCCAACCCTCCCGCCTTCGCATTACCCTTAATCCCAGTCACTTGTTCCGCCTGCTTCCTATCATACATCTCCCCTGTTTCAGGATTAGCAAACACCCTATTCGGGTCTTCATGCGGTATCAACTTCGGATCACCACCTTCTCTCTCAATAATAGCATCATGACTATCCCCTTGTTTCCCCATCACCAACCTCCCTCCAATCTTCACCGCCGGAACTAAAATCTTCGCCATCTCATCGGGGTTTATTCCAGTGTTCAATCTATCCAACATCGAGAAAGGTTTTCCTTCTGCACCTTTCACATTCGGAACAGGTTGTCTCGTCCCAGCTTCCGCTGGCTTACTATACGGAGTAGGAGTTTCAAGTCCTTTCTTCCCTCCAAACAACATCAAAGCATCTACTAATGGTTCAGCAATAGCTCCACCTTTTTCGGCGGAAGTGGCATTTTCATCCATCACTGCTTGATACCCAGTCTTTACCTTCTCCGGCAACTCTGCCACCACGGGAGCAAGAAATGCCGTAAGCGCAGCTTTACTTCCGCCGAAAGGCACCGCAAGCGCATTTTGCCGTGAAATCAAGGCATTTATCATTTTGGCGGTCTTTTGATAAGCTCCTCCCAATGCTGTTAACTCTTCTTCATGTTCCGGCACATACCTACTTTCAGGAGCAGTTCCCATAACTGGCATTCCCAACAATGGATTGAACCCTGCTCCAACTGTATCACTCTGCTCAAAATGCCCTGGTATTTTCTGCCCCGGAACTGGTTCCTCCAACTCCGGCAAAATCTTCAAATTCGGTCCCGTAGCTTTCTCTCCAAACGCAGGCTCCACATACCCTAACATCCCGGGTGCTTGTCCCCTCAACTTATTGCTTATTTCACTCGGCAAATTCCCCACGAAATTCACCCCTTGTGTAAACTTCTCCACCGGCCAACTAATCCCCTGTTTCATCCTCTCCCATGCTGCGTGTGCAGGATCACTCAACTTCCCAATGTTTTCCGCAATCCACGGATTCTCCAACTCCATCTGCGGGAACGGTGTTCTGGGAATTGTAGGAGTCTTGTTCGATGATTGAACAGGACTATCCAACACAAATCCTGGAGGAAGTTTATGATCTAACACGAAACCTTCAGGAGGCTTTCCTGTTGAAACCTTATCAGGAGTTTGGTCTTGGTCTAAAACAAACCCTTCTGGAAGTGGCATATGTTATTGTTATTGAGCGGGTTCCCAAGTTTGGCCGCCGTCCCTTGATTTGATTTTCTGCCCAGTGGCAGGATTAGTTGCAGTAACCACCCATTCGTCAAGGAAGTTAGTATCAGGAGTTTGATCTCTAACCGGCATCTGGGGCATTTGTTGTTGTGGTGGACGAGACATTAAAGCACCTCGGGATGGGAACGATGGAGCCGTTTGTGGAAATGGCATTTGCATTTGACCCGGATTCGGTGTCATTTGTCCTCTGGAAGACTGGATCATTTGCTGTAATGCCTGTATAGCTTGAGTATACCTATCCGTTTCCCTTCCTTCTCCAAACTTTCCTCCTACAAGATCAGCAAACCTTCTCATCATTTCCACATTTCCACGTGTGTCTTGCCCCGCTACACGTTGCCCATAAATGTCATTTCGGCGGGCAGCTTCACCTGCTCTGTCTTGTTCTGCTTGTTGTCTATAATCCAACTGCCCTTGCTGATACGGACTCATCATCATATGTTGCACGCCCTGTGGAGTCTGCATCCCCTGTTGCATCATCTGTGCTTGTTGCGCAGCTTGCACCGCTTGCATCATCATTTCAGGAGTCATTTCCATCCTCCCCTGTGGAAGCACTCCCGCCGACCTTAGTTGATTGATTATTTGTGGTCCTTGTTGGGGGTCTTGTAATAACTGCATCGGGACTGGAGACCCCTGATACCCTTGTAACTGTCCAATAGACTTCGCTCTTTCGGCGGCAGCTTTTTGTAACTGCATGTCTTGCTGATCTGCTTGTCCTTGTGCCTGATACCTCCCCATCTGTGCTTGGTGTAACTGCCCTTCCTGCATTGCTCTTTGTCTTGCAATATTCAAATACTGTTGCTGCATCATTTGTTCCTGCATGAACTTCTGCTGCTGCCATCTTTGCTGTGCAGATTGCATCATCATGTTTTGGAGTGCGTAATTTACTCCTGTTGCAGAATCACCAGCGTCTTGCCAAGGGGATTGTCCGTATGCCATAATATTCCTTTTGTTAAGCTATTGGTGCTAAATCCGGGTTTATATTTACGTCACCTAGATAGGGTGACATTCCTCCACCTGACATTCCTTGTATTGGACCTTGTCCATAATTAGGTGGAGTTTGAGGATTCCAATTTGGAGAAGCTCCACCCAATGAACTAATCAATTTACCCCAAAACTCAATCTCATCTCCCTTATGTTGTGCTTGGAACATCTCATAGGGGAATACCTGTGCTTGTCCATGAGCGAAGTTTGCGATCTTATTCAACTGTTCATTTAGGCGGATACGATCAATAGATTGGTTTAACTCCCAATCACTATACGCCCCCGTTGCCGCCTTCCTCTGTCCCAACAAATTCAACCTCAACATATCCGCCGCTGAATACGGAGTATTCCCCACTCCTGTATTCATCCCAAGAATATTCCCATACGCAACATTCCTTCTATCTCTACCAGCGGCCAACTGCTGTTGTGCAGCTTCATATCCCATTCCTGGTATCGCTTGATTGAAAGCACTCGTCCCCTGCATCCTGAACGCATTCTGCTTATCAATCTCGTCCTGAAAAGTATTGAACATTGCCCGTTGGCTTTGCTGTGCGCCAACAGACTGTATCAATCCACCTACTGCGTTTGCTGCACCTGCGTAGCTCATATTAATATAGTGGTGCTACTGGAGGAAGTGCTCCAGGGTTGGAACCTAAGTTCTGTCCAAACATAGACTGTTGCTGTGCCGCGTATGGATTCCCCATCATAGGGTTATACAAATAATTCTGTGCGTATTGATTCGCCAACCCAGTGAAAGCATTAGTAATTGGAGTGAATGTTTGTGGAACTTGGAACTGAGCCGCCGAAGCTATGGACTGTTGTAATGCTTGTCCAGGATCGGCGGACTGATAGAGAGAACTAATTGCAGCTTGGCGGGCGTTTTCGATTTGTTTCTTTAGGTCGTTTGAAACCCCAATCGCATTGTTTGCAATATCCTGCTGTGCCCTTCCACTCGTAAAAGCCAAATCACTCATGGCTTTATTCCTTGCCGTTCCACTAACTAGTCCTCTATTCATCAACCCATAATCCAAACTCCTCTGCGTATCACTAAACTCCTTATTGAATATCGGAGCTTGGTAATCTACATAACTCTGTGCCGCCTGATTAAAAAAGTCCGGTCCAAACCCTTTAAACTGCTGCTGCGGTCCTTGCTGCAACAACAATCCCTTTTTAAATTGCTGTTCAGCCACTTCCCTTGGACTTTTCCCTCCCCCACCAAACCAATTTCCCAACAACATCCCAAGTCCCATATCCGGCCCACCACCAATCATCCCAATCAACTGATTGGGTTTATTCGGCAACGCTCCTGGACGTTTATCTGGTCCCCAATACGGAGCATACTGCCCCTTTTTGTTCAAAAACCAATACGAACTCTTCGGATCAAACTTTCCCGCTGCCGGATCAGCCAACGTATATGGTGTATACGCCCCTCCAGAGAACACCGAATTGATAGCCCCAAACCCACTATTTATCAACCCTTGTCTCTGCTTTTCACTTGTCTTCGCCAACCCTGCATAATCTGGTGTTACTGGATCAATCAACCCACCTGTTAAATATCCTGTAATGCTACTTGGCATAATTTAAAACTCCTTATGAAAAAGGTCCACAGACGCTAAAAACCTATATCCTACCTTTGGGTTGGATAACACTCTATAAAATGGACTATCCTTAGCTACTGGAGTAACTACCCCAGTATGTCCTCCAAGCTGTAACATATTCTCCACAGTATTTATAATACTGAAAGAATCCCCAGCGTCCATATTCTTAGAAAAATGACAGAATGTCAAAGGTATCCCTCCCACTGACACATGCCCAACTATCTCACTCCCTTTTTTAACCACATGTGTAGGAACCAACACTGCATGTTTCTCCTGTTCCGCCAAAGCCAATAACTCCTTATAATCCTTGTTATTTTTCAGCGGATAGAGTCCAGCAAAAATCTCAATCATAGTCTTAGGTTTCTTGCGCCTTATTATACTGAAATGTAACTGCTCCAAACGTCGCAGCCTGTTTCCAATCTGGACTAGTATACCCCTTAGCCGTAAAATGTGTCCCCTTTAACCCTTTTAGCGGAAACTGTCCTTCATCGAAATTAGAGTCCTTCCTTCCAGGAGCGACCGAAAGAGGCACTTGAAAAGGAACCACCACTATCGTATCAGTATCTCCTCTCGGGTCCATCCCCGCTTCCACTTGCCAAGCTCCTTCCATTGCACAATTAATTCTCTCTCCTGTCTTCTTCAAATTCGGAGTCTTTGCATCCAACCACGGAATCTGCCACGAACAAATTGTTCCATCGTATGTATTCCCATTCACTCCGCCGTAAATCACAATATACCCATCGGTAGTAACGCAATACACCAACCCATTATGCACAAATAACCTAGCAGGAGTAAAAGGCACCACTTCTTGAGACTCGTCACTAATCCAAGCTGGAGTGTATGTAGACCAAGCCGTAATCTTCAACGCAGGATAATGTGACAACACATAAATCTTCCCATTGATATAAACCCAATACCTCTTACTCGCTGGTTCCACCACCGAACAAATCCCATCTTGGTCTATCCCCACCAAAGCCGCCTGTATCAAATCATCAATAGGTGATCCAATATCAGTGATAAACGCATTGAGTGTAAGTTCCCTCGACCTCGCACTCCTCACCCCTGTTGGATCAACAAACAACACATCATAATCTCCTAGTTGTTGAGTCCCTCCTTTGGCTTTCGTCCCAACATTATCCAACACCTGTATCAAACTAAACTGTGCTGGATCAGCGTTCACCGCCCAAATCTGTATTGTTCTTCCACCTATAATCACCAGTCTCCCTTGCATGGACGCGATAGAGTAAATAGTGTCCTCCACTCCAAACTGACTCCTATAATCTTCAAACATCGCTCCGGGGTCTTGTAACTCCCAAAGAGTAGGATCGGTGTTCGCAGAGCCATTGAATCTAGTCTGTTGCGCTAGGAATACCCTTTCCGCCAAAACCATGCAAAATGTAGGAGTTAACCCCCCTAATTGACCCATCCCAATCGTGAAAATCTGGTCGGCGGTAGATATTGTAAACGTCCAATTTTCCCCTGCAAGCCACGTTCCGCTGAACCCAAGTTTCCACCTATCACCCCAACCAACCTTGGTTGTAACTCCTCCTGAAAAAGCGTAAGTGGCCATACTATAAATTGCTGTTATTTTCCAGTGTAATAGAGAAATTAGCTATGGCGGTAGCCCCTGTGCTATCTGTAACTGTACACTTCAAAAGCGCAGTCACACTCGCTCCCTTTGTGAGCACCTTCGCAAAAGAAACAGTAGCGGTTGCCTTCGCAAACACTCCCGTTGTAGTATCCGCAGCCCCTCCACTACAAATCACTCCTCCTCCACTTCCTGGAGATTGTTCTGCCCACTGATACGTATATGGTCCCGTTCCCCCAGAAACCGCCGCAGCTTCTGTCTGATTCATCGCTGCGCTTCCGCTTCCCACTCTACTCTTCACTATTGTTCCTGGAGTAAGCGAAATCGCTAGTCCACTCGCAGCAGCCCCCGCTGCACTATTCAAATCACCATCTACATTCGTTACAGTTAAATTCAACGTAAAATTCCCAAAACTCGCTGGAGCAATCACCGTCACCACCGCACTTGCTCCTGTAGCACTTGCACTATATCCATGAAACATTGTTCCTTGATTTATAGCACCTGCCACATCGCTCGCTGTTTTATTCAAATTCGTATTAAAAGCCACGGCGGTAGCTAAATTAACCGTCGGCAGTGCCGCACTCGCTGTAGCTGGAGCAACCACCGTGATATGTCCATTCGTCCCTGTCAACGTAAAAGCCACCTGAGCTGCTACCGATCCAAACGACGGCGCATTCGTATCTACCTCCCCATACACCTTAACACTCCCATCCGTATCCATGAAACTCGTATTTAACAACCCATTCACCGTATTCTTGCTCGGAATAGGCCCAAACGACGTCCCCACTGGAGATTTCACCACATCTAGCCCATTCACTGTCCCTATCCCTCCATATTGAATCGTAACTGTCGCAATCCCACTCCCTGCCAACGTCGCCACCTTCAACACCATTCCATTGTTCACCAACACCAAATCCCCAACCGCATACCCCGTTCCCGCTGCACTCACCGCTGCAGTAATCATTATCCCATTACTAGCCACCGGCGTAATCGTAGCCCCACTCCCTCCCCCTGTCATTGCCAATGTCGGAAGCGCAATCCCCCCTGCCAAAGTATCCCCATTCACACTCGAACTCCACCCATCAATCGCATTAAACTCCCTTGCCAACTCCGTCCCCAAGTTCGCCAAACTCGTCCTTCCTGTCAGCACAATCCCATTCCTACTCTGTTGCACCAACTCCCCATCATAATACAAGAAACTCTTCCCATCCGCAAACTTCGCAATTACAAACGCTTTCCCCTTAAAAACCGTGCTCCAAACCACGTTCGTCATCCTGTAATTATTCCTGTCATAATTACTTCCATCCACCACCGCTGGATGTTGTAACTGCATATAAGTCACTCCCACTCCCGTAGGATCGCTAACCAGCAACGGCTGCCCTTGTGTAACAGTTCCGCCGAACGGAATCGCGCTTCCAAACACAGTCACCCCCACATCTGTGCTCTCTCCCCATTTCATTATACCCAAATCTCCATTATTATCTAGTATCCCAATGAAATTCTGCAATACAAACGCCTTCCGCTTCTCTATCTCACTTCCCTGATTGATGTGTCCATTATCCAATGTAATTAATGTTCCCGGCTGCGCGACAATCTCATCCCTTCTCGCGTCCAACCCATACTTGAAATTCTGTATTACTAATTTATCGGCCATATCAATTAGTTTCGTTCATCCATTGAAATCCACTACGGAAGCTTGACAAGAAATCCGTGAAGTGCTCCGGGACTGGTCATTGGTCCAAATCCGAAGTCGATAGAACCAGAGAAACTTCCAGTTGCTAGGACTGAGTTCTTAGTTATTGAACTAGCGGATGTAAACATCCCACTATTTCCTGCACCACCTTGAACCAGAGCAGAAAGATATAGTCCATTAAAAGCAAGATACTTAGCGATAAAGCAATTAGCTGTTCCTCCACCTACGTAAGTGCCATTTCCATAATCTGCTAGTCCTGTAGCTGAACCAACAACAGTGATACTCCCATTATAATCGTATGTCACCGAAGAACCTTGACCGCCGTAAATAGGTTGGATCAATCGCGTCCACTTATATTTACCTTGCTCATCGTAAACCACTAAAAAAGCAGCATAGTTACTGAACGTAGTTACTAAACCATCTCCAAAATCCACTGTTCCTTGAAAGGACCCTGTAACAGCCACGTCTCCAGTGATATCTACAGACACTCCATTAGCCACGTCAGATTGTTTTCCTCCAATTCCTTTAGACCACATATGATTACCATTGGTCCCATTGTACTTGGCAATGAAAATGTCTTTATCCCCCTTATTTGTAAGAACCGTTCCGCCGAAGCTTGCATTGGATTCAAACTGTCCAACTATCACAGGGTCATTCTGATATGAGGTTCTAATTGCAAACCCAACGTTATTCCCAGCACCACCATATCCATGTGACCACATATGATTGCCAGAAGAGTCTAACTTAGCAACATAAACATTATACCCCCCAGAGCCTCCACTAAAAGGAAGCCATCCACCACCAAAATTAACACTTGATCCGTAAAATCCAAACCCTCCAGTGATGAATATATTATAAGAGGAGTCTATCGAAACCCCATAACAATTCTGTGCTCCACCCCATTGCTTAACCCATTGAAGGACTGGTCCCTCTCCAGTTGTGGAATACTTAGCCAAATACATGCTAGTGGTCTCGGCGCTAGTTATAAAAGTTCCGCCGAAATCCAAAGTCCCTGTAAAAGTCCCAGCTATGATTAAATCATTCCGTCCATCCACCATCGAAGCTGTGCAAGATTCGTTATTGATAGACCCGAATCCTTTTGCCCAGATAAGTGATCCTTGTGGAGAATACTTAGCAATAAAGAAGTCTTGTCCCCCTAAATTAGTCAAAGTAGGTCCGCCTGGAAAACTATTATTCCCGTTGAATGAACCAGAGATAATCACATTTCCGTCGTTATCGTATCTAGCACTCGAAGCTGTAGCGCCATCAGAAAACGAAGCTGTATTTGCACCAAAACTTGTGCTCCAGTTGAAGATTGGAGTTGCTTGCTCAACTCGGTAAAATGCTTGAGGAAGTTCGGCGGTGAAGGTAACTGTTCTGTTGGACGTAACCTCCCCTGTATCTGTCCAAGGCCCATTAGGACTCACAGACTGCTCTATCTGGAACGGCGGAACTCCTCCATTCCACGCAAGCGTCACCTGTCCATTTGTAACCACTATACTAGAGAAACTAAATCCTGGAACCACAAAAGGCGGTGAAGAAGGCATCGGCGGGTTAAGACTAACCCTATACCCCGGAGGAGGGGGTGGCACTTTGATAGCCTTCTTCACCACTTGTTTTTGTTTTGACGGCTTCACCGTAGTCTTGCAACCAACTACGAGCAACAAACAAGTGACAATAAATACGGTGAGCTTTTTCATGTTCTTATGGTGTAACCGGAGGCGGAACCGGGATCGGCACTGGATTCACCGCACCTTTCGCAGCAATGGCTTGCAGCACAGCAACCTGCGCGTCAGAAGCGTCGCTGGTGGTTTGCGCGAGATCAGCCAAGGACTGAAGCTTCGCAGCTTGTGCGTCGGTGAGCACCGTTCCAACTGGAACGTTGGCAAGGAACGCATCAATCTCATCACTGATCTTTTGGTCGGTATCAGCGATAGCCTGAACGTTCGTTGCGAGTTTGTTTGTTGCCGCGTCGATTTTAGCTAACGCAGCTTCGATTTCTGCTTGTCCCATAATAAGTTTATCTACCTTGTCTTCAAGTCGTTTTAGTATTACGAATGTCTCGTGGGACTTGCACCACTCGAATTCGGCTTTCCTCTGTTGTGTGGCTTCCGAAACTGCTTTAGCCAAACAGGAAATTGATTGGGATAGGTCATCGGAATGTGGTTGATGAGACACGTGTTCAATAAGACTCATTGTGCGCCTCCTTTCGCTACCGCACCAGCTTTTTGAAGCTGGTCTCCAATAGCATTGATCACCCCTACGTCGTGAACAGTAACAGAGTTAAGAACGTCTGGACTATTTTCCCATACACAGTTTGTGGCGTAAAACTTGACCACTCCGTTTGTAGTCGGTAACTCAATAACAAGTGTTCCAATTCGTGAGTTCTTGGGCAACGCAAACGTAGTTCCAGCGACATTAATCTTGGACTGCGGGATCGAACCCGCCAAACACCCCGAAAGGGCAACAACTGGTATTAACAATAATTTTTTCATTTTGGTATCTCCGGTAATGGATGCGTGATCTGTTCGATCATCTCCGATTTATGTAATAAGTCTTCAAGAAATGGGATTGAAACATTGGTCATTCCACTCTCAGGTGGTTGATACTGTTTGTGTTCAAACGAATGAGCGTGATTGGAACCAAGAACATGTCTTGGGTTGTTTTCCATGTGTGATTGACCGCGGAAAATCACCGTAGGTTTGGAATAAGCACATCCAGAAAATAGGAAAACAATAAAAATAAATTTCATTTTACCGCTGTTCCTGTTTTCGGAGTATTATCCACTATCTTAAGACCACTATCCACCGTCAATTGTTTTGCCCTATGTTCGTTATAAGCTCTCTCCGCTTCCTTAGCAACCTCATCCGCAATCGCAGACGGTTGCCCAGTCTTTCGTACCAAATCCGCAATCTGTTTTGCTTGAAGCCACACCACTCTAAGCTGCGCTTCCATATTAGAATTACTCAAAACATGAATCGCGTCGGTAGTTTCGGCGGTGCTTTTAGTAACATCCAACACTTCTTTCCGCTGCTTTCCGGCACGGTAAGCGTCTATTCTCGCCATGATAGCGACAGCGAATATTCCAGCCACCGTTCCTAGTTCCGACCACGTTTTTAGTTGTTCTGCGTTCATACTTTCTCTATTATTTATCTCACAAACCGCAACGCAATCTGCAATCCCAAACCTCCAAGAACTGATCCAAGAACCGTCCAAAGCAATCTCGCGTTTCTTTTTTGCCTTTGACGTATGTCTGCAACGACGTGGATAAACCCGGGTTTGTTTTCGACGTTTCCTGGGTCGCCACGAAGCAAGACTTTGTGTAACAACACTTCTTGCTCAAGGAGCAGGAGACACCGTTGGTCGGAGTGTAAGATAGCAGACAGCTTTCCAAGCAGGTGGATTGTTTCTTTGATCGAGGGATTGGCTTCTTGACCAAGTTCAAAAATAGCGTCACTAAGTTCGTTCCCTCTAGTTTTCTTTTGTGTTGTGGTGTCCATTGCATGGATGGGTTTTAGTTGACTGTCGTTTAGATTCTTGTGTTTACTTTATTGTATTCTGAGCCTGCTTAACGTGACGAGCACCGCAGCGTTCGTCACATTAGAAGGGGGGCTCTCACCAAAATAGTTTGAGGCCGTCATGAAGTAGAAGTGCTGGCCGGGTGTCAGGCCAACGGTGCAAATCACGTTGGTTCCGTTAATCATGCAGCCCGGGTAAACCAAGTTAGTCAGCACCGTCCAGTTCGTGACCGGAACTGACACATCGCTTGAGGTGTAGAGTTTGAACACCATGTCAGAACTGACCACGTTCGTATCGTAATCCGCTATCAGTGTGACGTTGGTTCGCTGGGTCCCAGGCCCGGCAAGCGCGACCAATGCAAGGAATAGGATGGAAACGGCGAGCCTCAAAGCAATCCCTTTCCAGAGATTTGGACTTTGCCAGAGAGTTGTTTGGTGAGCCTCGCGCCAAACTCAAACACCCCAAGACTCGGCGGATTAACCACAGCCGAGTTGTCCAAATCCAATGCGATGCCGAGGTTCAGCCCTGCACCTATCGCCGCCGACCCGGCATTCAGATGGAAGTCTGATCCGGCATTCACGAATGACGGTGTTCCCGCAACCTTGTTCACATTCACCGTCTGCGAGCCGGTTGAAACGGTATTGGTCATGCAATGATCCATGTTTAGGACCGATCCAGTTCCAAGGAACGCCCCACGCCACCAGCGATTTATAATGCAGTTGGTCATGTTGCAGGTCGCACCGTCGCTCACCGTCATTGACCCAATGTCTCCGCCGCTTGCGCCGCCGTAGAACACGCAATTATTAAACACGGTGGTTTGCGCCTGAACTGTAACAGCCGGTCCCGATTGCCCCGAACTGCTTCTGGAACAGTCGAACAGGCAATAGCTGTAGGTCTGATTTGTTACGCTGGCTTTTACGAATGACCATGCCGTAGAATCTGACCTACCAAGGAACCGACATCGGGTGAATGTCCCGACAGCCCCATCGAGTGAGTCCACGTCATGCCCATTATTAACCATGGTGCAATCGCTCACCACAATAGTCATTGGTGCGCCCGAGTTCTTGAACGCCTCCAGGCAATTGCTGATTGTGCAATTTTTGATGATGGCCAAGGTGTTTGGGCCAACTGTGTGCATGGTAACGCCCTGATCGCTGGCGTTGAGAATGAAACAGTTTGAAACGATACCTACACCTGACTCATTTATGGCCACGTTATCGTCGGTAACATGGTTATCCAGCGTGCAGTCCGTTATTGTGTTTGTCCCAGCATCGTTCTGCCATAGCGCCCCTGTCTCATTGGGAGGAGTAGCCCCATGGACGTTCTTAATCGTGAGCCCATGCGTCCATGTATTGCTGTAGGGGGTCGTAAGCACTCCCCAACGATTTGAAACGCCAGTGCCGTCGATAGTCGCCCCGGTTCCAAAAGAAAGAAGTTCCACGCCGTTGGTGGGCATATAGAAAGCCTCTGACCACGTTCCCTGCAAAAGCACCCTGTCGTTGGCCCCAACATTCACGGAATTGGTTGGCTTGTTAAACGATCTCCATGCGGTCCCGCTGGTGAGGCCGTTGTTTGAATCGTTGCCGCTGGCTGAATCGACATAATGATCCACCCCGAACAGTCGCAGTGGCAGCAGGAATGCAAATATTAGGGTGCGGTGCATGACGATAGGGGGCCGTTATGAAGAGTTAGATTCCCACCAGTGCCGGCGTTGGTCCCGGTATAGACATGCTGATAAAGAATCGGGACCGTGCCGGTGGGCGTTGAGCCGTCTGAACCCAGATCAACCGGCTTTGCTCCGGTCGTCCTGAACTTCTGGACGTTTGCCGAGTTAGTCAGATCCAGCCATTGACCGGGCGCAAAATAGATTTCGCTCAAACAACAAGCCGAAGGAACAGCCCCGCCAGCCAATGCGGCAACGCCCCAGTCAGAGAGCCCGGTATAGACAATGTTCTGATTTGTCGGTGTCGAGGCACTTCCCGCGCTCGATCCATTGATATACATTTTGCACTTGTTGATGTCGCTGCTGTCCCACGCGGAAATAAAGTGCATCCACCCATTAGCCGAAGTCCAGGTTCCGTCCGAGATAACCTTGGCCGTGATTACCGAGGAATCCTCCCAATCAACGGTGATCACGTCGGATTGTTTGAAAATTCGGTGCGTCGAGTCCCCGTAAATCATGGGGCAAAACTGGCCGTCGCTGGCCGCGTCCCATTTGACCCAGCAAGAGAAAATGCCGGTTTTACTGTCCGCAATTCCAGTGAACGCGGCCCCTCGGTTGAAATACTGGTTCGTTCCGTTGAACGTCGCCGCTGTGTAAGCAAAAGACGAACCGCCAACCCCGCCCCCGGTGGAAAGATTTGGGTCGAACTTTTTATCCGCAACCGCCTTCCTGATCCAGAATAAGGCTGGGACGAACAGCGCACCTTTTTTGATGAATCGACGGCGGTTCATTGGTTAAAAGATTTGCACGAAGAAAACGTTTGTCACCAGATTGGGGTAACATTCAAAAGTGCAGCGCGTCAGGTTTGTCACGTTGGCGGTCCCGACCGGGTGGCAGTTTGCGGGCGGCGTTATCACGACAACGGCTGCTGTGGAGTTGGTCACATAAACCACCGTGCTTTGAACAGTAAGCTTGGCAGTATCTATTCCGGTTGGGGCCAGGAAAGTAAATGCCGCGTTCGTCGAAATGAACGAATAACCCAGCGTAAAGTTCGGGGCCATCGTTGATTGATTCGTAGAATACGCCGTTTGCGTAAGAGTCATGGTCCCGTTTGTTGCTAAGACTGTCCAGTGAGAAACGGAATTGCTTAAAAATAGATTATCATTGGTCCCAAGTTGTGCTGCTGGACCATTACCGGAGGAATCGAAAAGTTTAAGCGTTCCAGCGGGCGAACCCTGAATATTAAGCGATCCTGTAATGTAAGTGTTATCATTCGTGCCGACCTCTAAAGCGGCCCTGATTTGGCCAGCCGTCCCGCTCGGCACAGCCACTTGAAACACGTTCGTGCTGTGAATTAGTCCATTAGTGCCGACGATTAAACTTGTTTGCGCCGTAACCGCATTCGTCACCTGAAGCTGGCCCGACACGGCGGCGCTGCCTCGGGCGGTGAGGGTGTTGGTAACGTCAAGGGTTCCACTAACACTCATATTTCCCAACGCCGTTACTAATCCCGTCGCACTTAAAGCTTGAACCCCAAATGAGCCAGCGTTGTTTACGGTCGCCAAGATATTGCTGGAAGTGTTCTGCCACTCGGAAATGTTCGTGTTCATTGATGCTGGCATTCTTAGAACCTGAAGAGGCTTGTTTGTGTTCTGTCCGATGCCCATGAACTGACCTGAAACAATGCTCACCGGCCAAGTAATGTTTCCAGCCGTTTTAGCTTGGTCCACACCAACACCACTTACCCGCACGGTTCCGTTGGTAGAATTATCAATGTCGAGGATGCTTCCATTGGTGCTGCCAGTGAAAATATAGGAATCAATCAGATCAACGATTGCCGCTGTGTGGTACACGCCGATTCCCGTCGTAGTCGTGGGCCCGTTGGTCGCGATCAGTTCGCAGTTAACGAACTTCACCTCTCCTTGGTAAAGGTTGGCCACCCGCGAGATATTCTGCGCACTACTAAGACTCGGCCAGATTGAACGGAAGGCGCAGTTCCAAAACTCGAGGTGTGATGACGCGTTTCCACCCAGAGCGAGGCTGTCCCACTTCGCCTCGAACAGACAGTTGTATGCGAACAGCGAACAAGCATTGGTGTGGTAAACGTAAACCGCGTCCGAATCCGCCCGGGTACGCACGTTCATTATCACGGCATTGGTGAATGCAGCCCCTGGTATCGTCGCGTCAGAGTAAATACCGATCGGCGGTTGAAGTTGGGCGTCGTCGGTCCCCCAAATCCACAAGTTCTTAACCAGACATCCGCTCGCCAGGTTCACGATACAGCCATCGGCCGCGACCGTGGTCACGCTGTTGGACAAGATCGTATCCCATCCCCCACCTTGTAGCGTCGTGCCGGTTTTCAAGGTCAGTCCATGCCCAGTGTCGAACACCCCGCTTCCAACGTCGATGACATCTCCGGCACTCGACGCCGCGACCGCGTTGGAGATGGACAACCAGGGTTTACCCGGGTCTCCCTTGACCGCTGTGGCGTTGTTTCCGTTGGTGCGAACGAAAAGGGTGTCAGTGAAGGCCGCGATTCCCGTTCCTCCGATGGCCGTGAACGTATTCGAGTAAACCTGCGAGCACTGGCTTCCGTCGCTGGAGCCGTTCTCGGAGAAATTACACTGAACAATCACCCCGTTAGTGGTCCCGGTGAAATTAGTAGAAACATCGCTTCCCCAGTTTCCTTGATAAAGATTCTGCGTAATCCTCCCTTTGCACGCATTCGTAAAAATCAAAAACATTGCCGTATTTCCAAGTCTATTATTATCAAACATAATCCCAGTGACTCCATTGAAAATCACAGTCGCCGAAGCCAATATCTGATTATTAACATAACTCCCCCCATTATTACTTTCTACCCAAATAGGAACTCCATATGGAACATCAGCTACAGTATGATTGAAATTATTGTTGGCGTAAATTCCGTGTCCTGCGTTAATCCCGCTACCATTAAACATTCCAATAAAGTTATTATTCACCGAATTCATCTGAATCTGAGCGTTTCCGGCACCTCCAGAAATTCCCACGTAATTTCCAGCTATATTGTTTGCAATAACTGGTTGATACTCCGCCATAGCGTTTGTCCACCCACCATACCCACTCGGCCATGATCCTTGAGGGTTGTTATAATATCCAGCTACCTCCCAAGGTCCGGAAGCTAAGGTTATTCCGCAAAAATTAGACCGAATATCATTTGCAAACAACACAACTCTTGGATACTGATACGCAATGTTCGTAAAAGAATTGACCATCAAAATTCCTTGTCCATCCCATCCGTAAAACTTACAATTATAAATCATTCCTCCACATGCACTATCAATTTTCATTCCAGTTCTATTCGCCCAGTGAGGATTAAACAAGAGAACAGGACTCCCACTAGAAAGACTAAAAAAAGCATTAGCGGCAAAAATTGCAATGTTGGTTCCGTTAAACTCCCCGTCTTGAATAATCAACGGGAGGTTTTGCATCACTCCAACTCCGGTGTCAATCATTGCTCCAGTTAAATTAGGAGCAGCAGACCAAATTGCTCCGTTCATGTAGATATGGGTTCCGCGAGTTGGGTTTTGAATGTAAAGATTAGTCCCAATGGTGTATCTTCCACGCTGCACCCAAATATTTCCAGCGTTGTCAAAAGCTGCCTGGATTTGTGCCATTGTGGAATTGGTAGTGATAAAACTATCTATTGATGAAAATGACTTGACCATGTTTGTATCGGTCAAGCTATTTATCGTTATAACTCCTCCAGCATTTGTAGTGCTAGTTGTGTTAGTTCCACCAACACTTCTAGCATTTGAAATCAAATTCGTCACGACACTATAAGCCACCCCACCCAATGGCGGATTGGTAAGCCCATTGAAGAAATTCTGCACAGTTATTTTCTTAGTCCCTCCCACAATCCCCGGAGTATCCACAATCACCAACAAATTACTTCCCGCAATAGGAGTGCTTTTCGCCGGAAGTTCGCTAATAGGTGTAACACCAGAAGAAGCAGCGAAAGTCATGTTCAAAGATTGAACAAGACAGATAGGAATTAAAAGGTATTTCTTCACGTTAGTTATTGTTGAGTTTACTATCCTCCTGACCCAAGAGAACCGCCACCTTCTAGACCGATAACTCCATCTTGGCTCTCTCCACCACCTTGTCGTGCACCTGCGATTCCAACCAATTTCCGGTCTTTGTCAAATTCATAATCTCCTCCACCACGGATACGGAATCTGTCGACTTGTTTGTCTTGTTGACGCAGCATTTGAAAGAGTCCTGTAGCCATTTGAAGCATCATCTGAGAGTCTGCTTGTTTTTCACGTGCGAGGATTTTGGCGGCTACGTAATATACGACTAAGAGATCGTCTAGGTCTAAAGTGTCATCTTCGGCGGTAAGGGCGAGAAGAGTTCTCTGACCTGTAAAGCGAACTGTCTGTCCGGTAGAAGGAACAGGCCAAACTTCAAATTCATTGGGGGCAGACTCCTCAGTAACGTTGGTTGATATTCTCCATCGTTGAATAGGATCAGAAGTCTCACCAAAAGCGAAATTAAGAGTGTTATATTGAGGAGCACCAATACCATAAGTAACTGGATTATACTTCTGCGACCAAAGCACTTCCATCTTTGGCTCTCGTTGCATGTTGATCGCGACC
>Ga0247682_1000232_pt1 | contig 19480 bp, 14 predicted proteins | sample CNK23_metaG_FD_190130 | JGI IMG/M metagenome (GOLD analysis project Ga0247682, IMG submission 190130) | Soil microbial communities from Purdue University Martell Research Forest, Indiana, United States - CNK23 | ecosystem: Environmental > Terrestrial > Soil > Temperate forest > Bulk soil...
ATCAATAAGGCCAAGCAGGAATTGAACATGCCTCCCAGTATTCAGGCGACGTTCCAAGGTACTGCCGCGGCCTTTCTGAATTCGCTAGCGAATGAGCCGCTCCTCATCCTTGCCGCCCTCGTCACCGTCTATATCGTGCTCGGAGTTTTGTACGAGAGTTACATTCACCCCGTTACGATTCTCTCCACGCTTCCTTCCGCGGGCGTCGGCGCCATCCTTGCTCTCCTCCTTTTCCACATGGAGTTCAGCGTCATTTCTCTCATTGGCATTATTCTGCTTATAGGCATTGTGCAAAAAAACGCCATCATGATGATTGACTTCGCCCTTGAGGCGGAGCGCAAGGAAGGGAAGTCGCCCCTCGACGCCATCTTTGAAGCCTGTCTTTTGCGCTTTCGTCCCATCATGATGACGACCATGGCGGCTCTACTCGGTGCATTACCTCTTGCAATAGGCAGCGGCGCAGGTTCGGAGTTGCGTCGGCCACTCGGCATCACCATTGTTGGCGGGCTCATCCTCAGCCAACTTCTTACGCTTTACACCACCCCAGTCGTCTATCTCGCCTTCGATTGGCTGGCCCACCGCTTCGCGTTTCATCTGGGCAATCCTGTCGAGGAGCCGGCACGCGGAGATTGAGTCATGGTTAGCTCAACAAATTTTTCGGCTCCTTTTATTCGCAGACCAGTGGCCACTTCGCTCATCACCTTCGCGATTCTTCTCTCCGGCATCGTCGCCTTCCGTTTTCTTCCTGTTGCCCCGCTTCCCCAAGTCGATTTCCCCACAATTTCCGTCGGCGCGGGTTTCCCAGGCGCCAGCCCGGAAACGATGGCCTCTGCTGTTGCCACTCCGCTCGAACGCCAGTTCGGCCGCATCGCGGGCGTCACGCAAATGACATCTTCCAGCGGCCTCGGTTCAACCAATATCACTCTTCAGTTTGATCTCAATCGCGATATCAACGCCGCCGCGCGCGACGTGCAAGCCGCCATCAACGCCGCTCGAAGCCAGCTTCCGGCAGACCTTCCTGGCCAGCCCAACTATCGCAAAGTCAATCCCGCTGATGCTCCCATCCTGATCCTCGCCTTGACCTCGGAAAATATTCCACGACCGCAGATTTATGACGCTGCCGATTCCATCCTCGCCCAAAAGCTCTCTCAGGTGGAAGGCGTCGGTCAGGTATTTACGTGGGGCAGTTCACGCCCCGCCGTCCGCGTCGAGGCCAATCCCTATCAGCTCAACAGTTACGGCATTAGTCTTGAGCGGATTCGTTCTTCCCTTCAAGCCGCCAACGCAAATCTTGCCAAGGGCTCACTTTCAGACGCCCAGAAAACCTGGCACGTCGCGGACTCCGATCAGATCTTCAAAGCTTACGAGTATCAATCGCTCATCGTTGCAGGTCATGCCGGCGCTCCCGTTCGCCTGCGGGATGTGGCCGAGGTCGTCGATTCGGTCGAGGACACCCGCAACTTGGGCCTGTTCGGGGGAAAGAATTCGGTTCTTCTCGCCATTTTCCGACAACCCGGCGCGAACATGATTGATACCGTCGACCGAATTATGGCCACCCTGCCGGTCCTGCGGGCCTCCATCTCTCCTTCTCTCCACCTTAACGTAGCCATTGATCGCAGCACCACCATTCGGGCCTCCGTTCACGAGGTTGAACTCACCCTGCTTATCTCCATCATTCTCGTCATCCTCGTCGTCTTCGCGTTTCTTCGGAATACCTGGGCCACCATCATTCCCAGCGTCGCGGTTCCGCTCTCCCTTATCGGAACGTTCGGCATCATGTATCTTTGCGGCTACAGCCTGGACAACCTCTCCCTCATGGCTCTCACCATCTGTACCGGTTTCGTCGTGGACGATGCTATCGTCGTGATCGAAAATATCACTCGTCACATCGAGGGCGGCATGAAGCCTTTTGAAGCCGCCATGAAGGGCGCCAGCGAAATCGGTTTCACCGTACTCTCCATGAGTACCTCGCTCGTCGCTGTCTTCATCCCCATCCTGTTAATGCCCGGAATTGTCGGCCGTCTCTTCCGCGAATTTGCCGTGGTGCTCAGCGTTGCCATTGGCGTCTCTCTCTTTGTTTCTCTCACCACTACCCCGATGATGTGTGCGCGCTTTCTGAAGCATGAGAGTGGCCGCCACAACTGGATCTACAGGTTCTTTGAAAGCTCTTTTGACCGTGTTCTTCACCTCTATGATGTTTCCCTCCGTTGGGTTCTCCGCCGACAGTTGCTGATTCTTGGCATGACGTTTCTCACCGCGGGGGTCTGCGCCTACCTGTTTTTTCACGTCAATTCTGGCTTTTTCCCCCAACAGGATACCGGCCGCATCGCCGGCATGATCCAAGGTGACCAGGACTTGTCTTTCGCCGCCATGTCGCAGAAGATGCGCACGTTCACTGATATCGTATTAAAAGACCCCGCCGTAGATACCATCGCTTCGTTCACCGGCGGCGGCAGCGGCGGCAGTACCGCCCGCATGTTCGGCCAGCTCAAGCCCCTCAGCGAACGCAAGATCAGCGTTGATGAAGTTATCGCTCGTATCCGCAAGGCAACCTCAAAGGTTCCCGGGGCCGTTCTCTATCTCCAGGCCGTGCAGGATCTCAGTATGGGCGGCCACGGCACGGCCGCTCAATTTCAGTACACGCTGCAAGCGGACAATCTCGACGACCTGACTCATTGGGCCCCGCTGCTTCAGAAACGTTTGAGCAGGATCCCTGAACTTCGCGACGTGAATTCCGACCAGCAGATGCACGGGCTGCAAAGCTCTCTCGTCGTCGACCGTGACACCGCCAGCCGCCTCGGCGTCTCGATGCAAGCGATCGACAATACCCTTAGCGACGCTTTTGGCCAGCGGCAAGTCTCCAATATGTATAAGGGTCTCAATCAGTACCACGTCGTCCTGGAAGTCATGCCCAGCGCTCAACAAAGCCCCGACGCGCTCAAGTCCATCTATGTGCCTGGGACTGGTGGCAACCTCATCCCCCTCAGCGCCTTTGCCCAATACGAGCCTTCCAACACCGCTCTTTCCGTCAATCACCTGGGAATCTTCCCTGCAATAACACTTTCCTTCAATCTCGCTCCGGGCGCTTCTCTCGGCCCCGCCGTCGAGCATATCCAGTCGGCCACTCGGGAAATCGGCGTTCCTGCCACGGTCCATGCCACGTTTCAAGGCACAGCCCAGGCCTTTCAAGACTCACGCTCTTCCCAACTTTTTCTTATCATCACCGCTCTCATTGCCGTTTACATCGTCCTCGGCATCCTTTACGAAAGCTTCATCCATCCGATCACAATTCTTTCCACCATCCCCTCTGCTGGCATCGGCGCCATCCTCGCGATTCGATTAGCGGGTACCGATCTAAACATGATCGCCCTGATCGGCATCATCCTCCTCATCGGCATCGTCAAGAAAAATGCCATTCTCATGATTGATTTTGCCGTTCAGCTTGAGCGCGAGGAGAAAATCTCCCCGTTGGATGCCATTTACAAAGCTTGCCTTCTGCGCTTTCGTCCAATTTTAATGACCACCATGGCCGCGCTCTTTGGCGCTTTGCCTCTTGCGCTCGGCAATGGCGTTGGCTCGGAGCTTCGCCGTCCTCTCGGTATCACCATCATCGGCGGCCTCATCGTCAGCCAGATGCTCACTTTGTTCACCACGCCTATCGTATATATCTATATGGATCGCCTGCAATCCTGGCTGCAAGGTGTTCGCAAGCACGGGCACACCGCCTCGCCTGCCGCGGCCCAAGCGGATTGATTCAGCCTTAATGCGCTTTTCGAGTGGCTCTTCTCGCTTCGGAAAGGCGCTCGGCGCGTGCGCCAATCTTACGAACTGCCAATGAGGTATCCGGTGAAGAAGACAAGCACGCCGCCAACTATCACTTGAAATGCTGCTTGTAGGAACGGCGTATCCATATACCGGTGCCGGATGTAGCTGATAACGCCTAACTCCACGCCTACCACGATCACAGCCACCAGCGTTGCGACGTGAAAATTGGAAATCAGAAAGGGAAGCGTGTGCCCAATGCCGCCGGCAGTGGTCATCGCCCCCGTCACTGTTCCGCGCAGCCATGGCGAACCCCGCCCGGTCAGCGAGCCATCGTCGGAAAGTCCCTCCGAAAAGGCCATGGAGATCCCCGCTCCGATGGAAGCCGCCAGTCCAACCAGAAATGCGTCCCAGCTCTTGTGCGTGGCGAACGCGGCTGCAAACAGCGGCGCCAGCGTCGATACCGAGCCATCCATCAATCCTGCCAACCCGGGTTGCACAATTTGCAGGAGGATCAACTTGCGGTGCGATTCGTCCTCCTGTGCACGCGCCGGCTCGGTCAGATGTTTCTCCTCTAGGCCGTCCGCCGTCGCGGAATGTTTCCGCTCTTCATCCGCCAGTTTGTTCAGTAACTCTCGTGTAGGTGCGTCCGTAACTCGGCTCACCGCCCGAGAATAAAATCGAGCCGCTTCCATCTCCATGATCTTGGCTTGTTTCCTGGCCACGTTCACGCCTATCGGCCGCACCAGCCAGGTGGGCCTGCGCTGCAGAAATCCCTTCACGTTCTCGCGCCGGATTAGCGGTATGTGGTCGCCAAACCGCTCCCGGAACGTTGCCAGCAACCGGTCACGGTGTACAACCTCTTCTTGGCGCATCTCTTCGAACATTTGCGCTGTCGCCGGATAGGTCTCCCGCAAAGCGTCCGCAAATTCGCCGTAGATGCGGCCGTCTTCTTCTTCCGACGCGATGGCCAGCGCCAGAATCTCTTTTTCCGTCAAATCTTTGAATTTTTTTAGCATCGGCACTTCCTCGTCTTTTGTCGAGGAAGAGAATCGCACAAACAGCGGAAAGTTGTCACCTGCAGTTGGGAATCGGAATTCGGCGGGAAGTTCCTTGCATTCTCCGGCGGCCCGGACAGAAGAAATTACTCAGAAAACGTGAGCCTCCACAAGGCTTTAACAACTAAACCAGAAATCCCTGCGTGCGGCAAAGATGTACGATCCCGAATCGGTCGCCGGCTCCGACTTTGTGCTTCATTCGGTACAGGTGGTTCTTTACCGTTTGTTCAGACAGACAGAGCTTATTGGCAATTTCCTTGTTCGTCAGTCCCTGCGCGATCAGGGGCACGATTTGCTGTTCGCGCCGCGTCAACCCTAGCCTCGGCTGGATTGTTCCCGAGTTTACGGACGTCGCCTCGCTTTCAAAAAACCGAAACAGCGCTACGCACAGTGACCCCGGACACACTGCCTTGCCGGCGTGCACCGCTTGCATGGCCTTAACCACGTCCTCCAAGGAGGCGTCTCGCGGCAGGTACCCTTTGATACCGGCCCGCACGTATTGAAAAAATTCCGTCTCATCTTCCGAGACTCCGATGAACAAGATCCGGACTGCCGGTGCCGTCAACCGCACCTGGCGAATTACTTCTACGTCTTCCGCCAAACTCCCTCGTGACGTCAGTAGCAGGATGTCGGGCTTCTCCTCAAGCAGCCCTTCCACTCGGAAAGGCCCCGTGCAGTTCAATCCCACCACCTCAATGTCGCCTCGCTTCGTCAACATTCGCGAGAGTGCTACTCGTAACAGCTGGTTTTCCGCCGCTATATAGACCCGCGCTCTTTCCCCTGTTCCGCCGCCTGTTATTGCACCCTCCGCATCTTTTGAGGCCAATAGATGCCCTCTGCCTTCATCCCTTCCGACTTCATCGCGCTCCCCATTCACGTTCGAAAGTGCAATTCTGTGCGCCGCTGTGCTCATGATGGACTATCCCTCAGCTCTTCCTGCCGCCTTCCAGGTATTCATGTTTCCTAGGAATTCACTCGCGGCGTGCACGCTTTTGCTGCAATTGCGCAGCCGCGCTCCCTATTCTTTTGCCGCGCAACCCCGAACTATCTCCCATCCTAGCTATGTCTTATTGTCCCGCAGCCGCTGAACTCCCGGCATTCCAGGTCCCACATTGGTACCAATCCCAGCTGCCGCTTCAGTTCGGAACTCTCCAATTATTTCCTTCTAATTCTTCTCATTAGCGCACAACCGGCTTTCGCCCTCTTTCTTTCGCAGTACTTCCGTACTATCATCCCTTTCGAGCGTTCTACTCCCTCGGAGGTACGCTTCAGCTATAGGTTTTATATTGCGCGAGCCCTACACTCTCTCTTGAAGCAGTCCAACCGGCGAGAGGCTAGGCCTACATGGAGATCCAGCAAGGCATTATGGGCAAATCACCCAGCACTGGTGGCACCGCCACTTCAAAACCCGCTTCGAAAGAACGCCGCTCCACACGCCGCTGCAAAATTACCCAGCTGATGCGCATCCGTCCTTCCGATCCAGAGAAGGAGCACTTCGAGGACTTGCGCGGGACACTCAGCGTTTCTCGAAACGGCGTTTTTTTTCAGACCAGCGAATCGGCCTACGAAATCGGCATGCGTCTTTTTGTGACTCTTCCTTATTCTCAGGATCCCATGGCCTTGAATCGCGAGTATCTCGCGGAGGTTGTGCGAAGAGACGCTCTACCTACGGGCATGTTCGGGGTCGGCCTGAAAATTCTCATGGAAATGGGCTTGCAACAGAACTCTGCCTTCGGCTTCTCCACTTCTCGCGGATAGCCGGGGCTTTTGTCTCGCATCTCAAGCCATTTTGGAAGCAAAAAAGGGCGAATGGCGTTTAGCCATCCGCCCCTTCTTGTTATTGGGGGGTTGGAGAGAACTCGGTACTAATTTTGTCCAAACATCTGCAAAGTCTTGTGGCGCAGCATCCCTAGTTGCCGGTTTATCGGGTGCCTCCGCGTAAGGAATGTCAGCACCGGCGCCCGCCGCTCCACAAGCCGGTTCATCGCAATCGTCAACCGCACGTCGCGCCTCGCAAATTTCAGACCGGATTGCAAAGCTTCCACGGCCTCGTCGCGTCTCCCTGCTGTCGCGTACACTTCCGCCAGATTCAAGTACAGTTGGGCCTGGTTCCTCTTCATCCGCACGGCCGTATCGCACAGCCGTTCCGCTTCGCCCCACTTCTGTTCGGAGCGTGCCAGCACCACGCCCAGATAAGACATGTAGTACGGATTGTTTTTGTCGAGGTCCACTGCTCGCTTCATGTGCGGTAGCGCTTTTACAGCGTAGTTGTCTCTCAGCAGCGTTAGGCCGGTCTTGAATTCGCGGAAGGCTTCCGTATCCATCATCGCTTCACCTCGTAGCCCCCAACTCTTTCACCGAGGGCAAGGATTAGGAGTTCCCGGGAAGCAGGAAACCCGCCGCACACTGCAAGTAGCGAGAACACCGGACTCCAAGGTGCCGGGCTTGGCTGGATCGCCCTTTTCGAGGTTCCCCATGAAAATGTTGCATTCACCCAGGTGGTGTTCGGTTCAGCGGCGTGCAAAGTGGCGTTTATGGTTCCCATCCCAGTCCTTTTCGAACCTACGCGCTCTCGCTGCTGGAATCTACTGACCGGTGGGACAGTCTTGGTCCAGCCGCACTTTGGTACGAGAGCAGCAGCCCGGTACAGTACGTAAGAACTCGCCATTCAGCTGATTTTCTTACTGTTTGATCCGTTCTGCATTTACGCTTGCGCGTGTTCCGCGCGAGACGTTCCTCTCACGCGCGATTCGTAGATCGGGAACCGTGCCGCGAACTCGGCAACCTGCTTCCGCACTCTCTGCTCCGTCTCTGCATCTCCCAGGTGCGAAAGAATCTCCCCAATCCAGCGGCCGATCTGCTCCATCTCCACCTCGCGCATTCCTCGCGTCGTCACCGACGGGCTTCCCAGCCGGATGCCGCCTCCCTTCATCGGAGGCAGGGGATCAAACGGAATCGAGTTCTTATTCACTGTGATTCCCGCGCGGTCCAGCGCCTTTTCCGCGTCGCTCCCCGTGATCCCGCGCGAATGCACCTCGACCAGAAAAACGTGATTGTCCGTCCCGCCCGTCACGATCCGGAATCCGCTCTTCGCGATAGCTGCCGCCAGCGCCTTCGCGTTTGCCACCACCTGCTTCTGATATTCCTTAAAGCTCGGCTCCATCGCTTCCTTCAAACACACCGCCTTCGCCGCAATCGTGTGCACCAGCGGCCCACCCTGCGTCCCTGGAAACGTAAGCTTGTCCAATTCCTTTGCAAATGACGCTCTACATAGTACCAAGCCGCCCCGCGGCCCCCGCAGCGTTTTGTGCGTTGTAGTCGAAACGAAATCCGCGTACGGCACCGGGCTCGCATGCACGCCCGCCGCCACCAGCCCTGCGATGTGCGCCATATCCACAAAAAACAGCGCCCCCGCTGCCTTCGCCGCCCTGGCAATCCGCTCAAAATCAATAATCCGCGAATACGCGCTTGCCCCCGCTACTATCATCTTCGGCTTGCGTTCCTTGGCCAGCTTCTCGATTTCCTCATAATCGATCCGCTCATCCTCTTTTCGTACTCCGTATGCGATGAACTTGTACATCCTCCCCGAAAAATTAAGAGGGTGGCCATGCGTCAAATGCCCGCCATGCGACAGATTCATCCCCAACACCACGTCGTCCTTCTGCAAAGTGGACATGTACACCGCAATGTTGGCCGAAGTCCCCGAATGCGCCTGCACGTTGGCGTGCTCTGCCCCAAAAAGCTCCTTAGCACGGTCAATCGCCAGTTGCTCCACTTTGTCCGCGTACTCGCATCCTCCGTAATATCTCTTCCCCGGATACCCCTCCGCATACTTATTCGTAAAGATCGACCCCATCGCCTCCAGCACTGCCTCCGACACGAGGTTCTCTGATGGAATCAGTTCCAGGCCCGTAGCCTGCCGCTGCGCCTCTTGTTGCAACAAGTCAGCAATCTGCGCGTCCACCGCTTTAAGCGGCCGCTGCATCCGTATGTTCGCTTCAGTTGTCATCTTTGTTGTCCTGTAAATTCAGTTCAAATGGCCAGCCGACCATCTTACTCCGCGCATGCCAATTCCGCGAAGCCACCCTGCCGTCCGGTACCTTTCTGATAGGAAATGATTTGGGAGGATAGCACCCGCCCTGGAACGCCAGATGCCATGAATTGGCTTGCTCCTTTTCCTCCCTTTTTCCTTGACAAACGGTTACTCCAAGCATATAAAATATTCTAGGTAACAATGTGCCTGGTATCCCGGAGCGCCAGCATCCTTGCTGGCGTTTTTTGCTTTCCGGCACACGCAGTTGGCCTAGGTCTTGTATATGCAACACCTGCAAAACCATCCGCATCCTCCACACTCTTGGTGCAAACAAGTTCATTAGAATCAACACTTGCAAAAGTGTAACAAAACAAAAGACTTTAACCCCGTCTAGAATGAACACTTACGCAAAACCCTGGGGGGAGGGCCCCGCAAGGGTGGTACGGACCGGGCGGATGGCTGACAGAATGGACCAGGCGCATATCTGACACAGCGGGAACGTAGGAATGCAAATCCCAGGACTCCCTTTATCCGCCATCTCTTTCGCCGGATGTGACTCTGGTTACAGGTCAATGTGATTGATGTCCTTGAGGCTTCTGCTGCTCCCCACAAGACTTAGAAAGATGTCTGGCCTCTATCCACCAGCGGTTGGACATCTGCAAGGGGGTGGTTATGTCAAATCTCAGGTCACGCCACATTAGATGGCTCGCTTTGCTACCTATGCTCGTTCTCATCCCCGCCACCTACCTTCTGTCGGCATCCGGCAAGGTCGAGGTGAACGCCGAGGCAAGGCAGATGTTTGCGCCACTTCCCGCGGTGATGGGCTCGCCTGACAATCCTGTGACTGACTCGAAGGTGACCCTAGGGAGAATCCTGTATTACGATCCTCGCCTGTCGGCCAACCAAAAGATTTCCTGCAATACCTGTCATCCGCTCGACGCCTATGGCGCGGAATCCAGGAGCGTGTCGACTGGTCATAAGAACCAGAAAGGGAACCGCAACGCGCCTACCGTGTACAACGCCGCGGGGCACTTTGTGCAGTTCTGGGATGGCCGAGCTCCTACCGTCGAGGAACAGGCGAAGGGCCCCATCACCAACCCGGTTGAGATGGCGATGCCCTCCAATGCCGCGGCCGTGCGAGTGATCAAGTCCATGCCGGACTATGTTGCGCTATTCCAGACAGCATTTCCCACAGACAAGGATCCGGTTACCTACAACAATATGGCATTGGCGATTGGAGCGTTCGAGCGCGAATTGGTGACCCCGTCGCGTTGGGATGCCTTCCTCGAGGGCGAGCAGTCGGCCCTGACGGACGCCGAAAAATCAGGCTTCAACACATTTGCCGCAATCGGCTGCCAATGGTGCCACTACGGTCCGTACGTTGGTGGATCGGTGTATCAGAAGCTCGGCGTTGTGAAACCGTGGCCTAACCAAACCGATCAGGGACGCTATCAGGTGACCAAGGAGGAGACCGACAAGATGGTCTTCAAGGTCCCCTCGCTGCGAAACATCAAGGAAACAGGACCATACTTCCATGATGGCTCGGTTCCGACGCTGGACCAGGCGATCCGCAACATGGCGGTTCACCAGCGCGGAGTAACACTCAACGACGCCCAGGTGAAGTCGATTGAAACCTGGATGGATTCGCTGACGGGACAGGTTCCGATGAGCTACATCAAGCCCCCTGAGCTGCCGAAGAGAACTTCGCAAACTCCACGCCCCAGCGGCGAATAAAGAGCTGGGGGCGGCGGCTGGACAGGGATGCGAGAGCTGTGAGATAGAACTCCTATGGTTGCGAAAAAGAGTGGTCGATGGGTTGTGTACGAACGACGGGAGGGCGAGTTCGTCTTTCTCTCGAAGCTCCTTAAGACCAGGAAGGCAGCAGAGAAGGAACGGCTAAGACTGAAAGAGCGCCTGCGACACAAGCGCTCAGCCATCGGTGTAGGTTTTGTGCGAACTCCCAATTAATCTAAACTGCTGATGCTATGGGTTGCGCAATTCTAACTTCTCAAATCCTGATTCACGCGCTAACCGAGTATGTCGAACCCGTCGCGGACACTCCGTATCGTCGCGTCGAGGCCACCGCTGGGACCTTAACTCAGGTACTTCCATCCTGCCCAGGATTCTTGCAGGCTCTTTTTGGGGCGCCGACAAACGAAAATCGTAAGCCCGGACTCTTCCGGCATCGCGTATTGCGGCGAGACGGTTACTTCAGGGGTGACTTCGCCATAAAACTGGCGTAACTGATTCTCTGTAAACCCAATCGCAACAGCGACTTGGCCGCTTATCGAGCCCGGTCCCCATAGCCCGAATTGGTTGTGGCCGCTAATGGCTCGCGGCAATCCCAGCTTCGATCCGAAGTAATTTATGGCGGAAGCTTCCCCGTAGTTGTAGGCAAGCACAACCGTTTGAGCGTGCTCGGACTCGGGCAGCCCCTGGTATACTCCTGCCACCGCGCGCACCTGTTCCTGCCAGCCGAACATATCCCCAAAGAGCTGTGGTAACTCCCCCTGCGGCACGTTTTCCACATGGATCGCCTGCACATCCCAGAAGCGCGTATAGCGGATTGTGGCTTCGACCGGGAGAATCGGCATCGCCAATGGAGCCGCAATCATTCCGCTGATCAATAAAGGCGCCGCGATCGCCGGACGCAACCACGCTCCTGTTCGCAGGACCAACCGCAGCTCAATCCAGACTGAGCCAGCCGCCAGCAGCATCACGTACGCCGGTGCGAGGTAATAGATTTTTCCATGCAGGATGAGCATCTCCGACAGAACTGTGAGATACGCCCAAGCCAGCACGGCATACTTTTTTCCGAGCGGATCTCGCAGCAAAAACCACAGACCGGCTATCCAAATTGGCGCAGCCAGGGGATTTGTCAGCAAGGTTTGTTGCCAGATGTATACCCAAGGTGAATCAATCACGTACTTCGTACCCATCACCGCGTGAAACAGCGCCAGCGTTGGCCAGCCATTTTGAATTTCCCAGAGCAGATTGGGAAGGAAGCAAAGGAACGCGATTCCGGCCCCCAGCCAAATCCACGGCTGCAGGAAGTGCTTCCTCGCTGATGTCGCCAGCAGCCCAAGCGCAATCCCCGAACCGAAAAAAAGCATCGAGTGTTTGTTCAAAATACCGAGGCCGGCGATGAGCCCGAACAGGAGCCACAGCTTTGGATTTCCGCCATTCAGAATGCGCAGCACAATCGCCGCGCAAGCCATCCAAAACACCGGCTCAAACGCATTCATCGAGAAAAAATTGTCAAACGTCAGGTAAATCGGAGTAAGCAACACGCAAAATGCGGTGAGGAACCGTGCGTACTTCCCGCCGCTCATTTCCCTAGCCAGCCGTCCACCAAGAAGTATCTTCGCCAAAGCCGCAAGCGCAGGCAAAAAACGCAGTGCACGGAGCGAATCGCCCAGTAGAGCGTGGCTAAGGCGGGCGAGAAACGGAGCGAGGGGCGCGTGGTCGACATAGCCCCATGCCAGACGCTGACCACAAGCGGCATAGTAAAGCTCATCCCGAAAAAATCCGAACCGGCCGCTGAAAGCCAAGTGGAGAACGAGCCCCGCAATCGCTAAAGCGTACACCGCCCGGCTCAGTGGCAGCGAAGCTGCGCCCACGCGAGCCGCATTGCGTCGCTCCATTGCTTCACTGGGTGTAACCGGAATTTTCTTTTCGGCTTCGAAAACGGATGACGTTATTCGCTTCAATCGCCAGCTCCGAGGCATTCATTGCGCTGTCAAAGGAGTGTACATCGTACTTGCCTATTTCGGCCCGCGAATCAATGCGCACGAGACTCGATCTTGCTATGGTTTGAGTATCACCATACAGGGGAAATCGAAACACTATATTTCCGGCTTGGGGAATCTCGGTGAAATGGTTTTCTTTCCTGATGAAACTCCTAAAGCGCCTTTTCGACGCGCTGTTCGGACCCCTCAATCCCGGTAACTGCAGCTAACTCGGGCGTTTCGCCAGCCAATGGAGCCCATGCTTGATAACCCGGTAACCGGAAAATGCCCACGATTCGCTTTCGGTTTGTGGATGGCAGAAGGCTTTGCTTTCCATTCCACGCGGAGATAGTCTCGGCTGGCCGGATGATTTTTGAGGAGTCCGCGCCATTGAGCCTCTTCCGTCCTGCTGCCATCTTACTGTTCTCCGCAGGCACGCTAGTTGCGGCCTCATCCTTCGACCGCCAGGACGCGCAGGGCGCGAGCGATCTGGAACGCAAAGTGGATCAAGTTTTTGCGACTTACGACAAGCCAGATACGCCGGGCTGTGCGCTCCGCGTCGTGCGCGACGGCGAGTTTCTCTACAATAAAGGCTACAGCACCGCGAGCCTCGAACTCGGAGTCCCGCTCACTCCTCAGTCCATTTTCTACATCGGTAGCGTCTTGAAACAATTCATCGCCGCCAGCGTTGTGCTGGCTCCGGGATGGTATAGTGACCGCGATTCCGCCTAGCTTGCAGGAGGCCGACTCCGTATGCCTGCCCCTAAACAATCAAACAAAAACGACCCTTCTCTTCCAATACTGCGAAGCCAACTAGATCATCACTTCTCGTTGGCCTTCTTCGTCGCCATCGTTCTTTGCATCACCGCCTCTTCACTCTCCGCCCAGGACAAGAATCCCTTTGCCGGCGACGACAGAGTCGCCAAGCTGGGCGAATCCCAATTTCGCGCGAACTGTGCCTTCTGCCATGGACTGGGCGCGCGCGGCGGTGGTCGCGGTCCGGATTTGACCCGCGCACAAAAGCGCCACGGAAATGGTGACGCCGATCTTTTTCGCACTATCAACGAAGGCGTTCCCGGCACGGCGATGCCCCCGAATGGCGCCACCCAGCAGGGCGTAGGCATGACCGAGGCAGAAATCTGGCAGGTCATCACTTACATCCGCAGCGTCCAAGTCAAGGCGCCCCCGCAACCACTCGGTGACGCCGCCCACGGCAAAACACTCTTTTTCGGCGAGGCCGTTTGTTACACCTGCCACATGGTGGAAGGGAAGGGAGGCCGCCTCGGCCCCGACCTCACTACCACCGGTTCGGCCCGTTCCACCGATTACCTTATCGACTCCGTGCGAAACCCCAGCCGCCGCCTCGCTCAAGGACTTTCCGAAGCGATGAAGGAATTCTCCCAGGAATACGAAACGGTCAGCGTCGAAACCGCCGATGGCCGGAAATTTACGGGCGTAGTCTTGAATGAAGACCATTTCACCTTGCAGATGCTCGATCTCCGCGAACAACTTCACCTTTTTGAAAAAGACAAACTCCGCTCTTTCGAAAAGAGCCGGCAATCCCTCATGCCTGCCTACGACAAGAACTTGCTGAGCGACAAAGACCTGCAGGACCTTCTCGCATTCCTGCTCAGCGTAGGTGCCCAATGAGAAGGCCACTCATGAAAAAATCACTCTACGCCGCGCTCTTTCTTTTCGCCGTCACCAGCCTCACTGCTTCCACCGCGCGGGCCCAGGTCACACCGCAACGGCTCCTCGATTCCGCAAAGGAGCCGCAAAATTGGCTGATGTATTCCGGCGACTATTCCGGTCACCGCTTCAGCGCGCTCGACCAAATCAACACATCGAACGCAGCCGCGATGGTCCCCAAGTGGGCGTATCAAACCATGGCCGGCGGAAAATTTGAAACCACGCCTCTCGTCGTTGACGGAATTCTCTATGGCACCGGCCAGGACGACCGCGCCTACGCTCTCGACGCCCATACGGGCCGCCCTATCTGGCAATACCAGCGCGCGCTTCCCGCGGACATTCGTCCCTGCTGCGGCCGCGTTAATCGCGGCCTCGCCCTTCTCTGCGACAAAGTTTTTCTTGGCACGCTCGATTCCCACGTCGTCGCACTCGATTCCAAAACCGGCAACGTCATCTGGGATGCGACGGCGTTTGACTATCGCAAAGGATATAGCATCACTCTCGCGCCACTGGCGATCAAGAACCTCGTCATCGTCGGCGTCTCCGGCGGCGAATACGGGATCCGTGGCTTCATCGACGCCTACGACGCCTCGACCGGCGAACGCAAATGGCGCTTCTACACCGTTCCCGGACCCGGGGAGCCCGGCCACGAGACTTGGGAAGGTGAGTCCTGGAAAATTGGCGGCGCTCCTGCTTGGATCACCGGTTCCTACGACCCCGCAACCAACACTACTTTCTGGACCACCGGCAATCCCTCGCCCAGCAATCGCGGCATCGGCCGCGCCGGCGACAATCTCTACAGTGACTCCTTGCTGGCTCTCGATCCAGACTCCGGCAAACTCAAGTGGTATTTTCAATTCACCAGGCACGACGAACACGATTGGGACGCCACGCAAGTTCCCGTAATGATCGATCAGGGCGACAAACATCTCATCGCCCAAGCCAATCGTAACGGCTTCTTTTATGTGATCGATCGTTCCACCGGCAAACTCCTCCTCTCGAATCCCTATGCCAAAGTCACCTGGAGCAATTCGAAAGATGCGGAAGGCCGCCCCATCTCTCTTAAGGACGCTTCCCCCACCTCAGATGGCAATCGAATTTGCCCCGGCGCCGCCGGTGCGACGAACTGGATGTCGCCCACCTACGATCCGCAAACAAAACTTTTTTACGTGACGGCGCGCGAACAATGCGACATCTTCAGCACCGCTCCCCAGCCTTACGAAGAGGGCCACGCCTATTACGGCAGTGCGTATTTTCCGAACGACGATACCGAGCCTTTTTGGGGCGCGCTCCGTGCCATTGATCCTGAAACCGGCAAAATAAAATGGGAATGGAAGCATCCCTCGCCCACGTGGTCCGGGGCTCTTTCCACCGCGGGCGGTCTGGTCTTCACCGGCGATGCGGAAGGAAATTTTATCGCGCTCGACGCAAAGAGCGGAAAAGTTCTCTGGCATTTCCAGTGCGGCGCCTCTGTCTATTCGTCGCCCATGTCCTTTGCCATTGATGGCAAACAATACGTCGCCGTGGCAGCGGGATCAACGCTGTTCACGTTTGCGTTGCCGTAACGCTGTGCGGATTTCGCGCCTGCTCAGCGCTGCGACGCGGGCTCAAACGGGAGGGAATTCCATGAGCGATATGGTGGAGTCGCGCCGCCGATTTCTAAAGTCCTCCGGTCTTGCGGCTGGGGCCCTCTTGCTCGCCTCGAAGAGGAGCTTTGCTCCGGCGGAGGCCACATCCGAACGCGGCGCGGCAGGCGCTACGGCCATTGAATCCGGCGGCGCAGACTACACCTTGCGCATCAAGACATCCCCCCTCGAAATTGCGCCCAAGGCCATCCTCTCCGCAACCACCTATAATGGCCAATTTCCGGGTCCTCTTCTTCGATTTAAGGAAGGACAACAAGTTGCCATTGACGTTTACAACGAAACCGATACGCCCGAGCAGTTGCACTGGCACGGCCAGTATGTTTCCACAGACTTGGATGGCGCTTCCGAAGAGGGCACACCCTTCATCCCCGCCCACGGCAAACGCCGTGTCGTCTTCACACCAAAGCCCGCGGGTTTTCGCCTTTACCACACGCACAACCGCGCCGGCGCTAATCTCTCCGCCGGGCAATACAGTGGGCAAGTGGGGCCGGTTTACATCGAGCCGCGCCACGAACCAGGTATGCACGACCGCGAAGTCTTTCTGGTTTTGAAGGAGTTCGAGCCGACCTTCAGCCGCGGCGGGGACATGGCCCAGGATTTTCTTTCTCCCTCAGCTCCCGACAAGTCGCTGCAGCAAACCGGCGAGTCCGCCATGAAGGCCTCTCTCGCGAAAGGCATGCCCCACGGTTATGAAGTCGGCTATCGCTCCTTCAGCATCAACGGTCGCATGCTCGGTCATGGAGAGCCCATTCGCGTGAAGCAAGGTGAACGAGTCCTTTTTCATATTTTGAACGGAAGCGCCACAGAGATTCGTAGTCTCGCTCTGCCCGGTCATTTGTTCGAAGTTGTCGCTCTCGACGGAAATCCCGTTCCAAATCCCATAATAGTTCCCGTCCTCTGGCTGGGCACGGCAGAACGTATCTCCGCCATCGTCGAAATGAATCATCCCGGTGTTTGGATTTTGGGTGATCTTGATGACGATGACCGGCAGCACGGAATGGGCATCGTGGTGGAGTACACCGGACGCGCGGGGCATGCACAATGGATCGCTCCACCGCATTTTCGCTGGGACTACACACGCTTCGGAAAACTCGGCGTCACCGCTGCTGTGCCCGACGAAACCTTCGACATGACTATTGCGAAAGAAAACGCAGCCGAGGAGGGGTTCAATCGCTGGACGATCAATGGCGCAAGCTATCCCATGACCGGCGAGACGGTCCCAGCTTCATTTCACGTCAAGCAGGGCAAGCGCTACCGTCTCCGCATGCGCAACACCAGCGATGATATACATCCCATCCATCTTCACCGTCACAGTTTTGAATTGACCAACATTGCGGGAAAGCCGACTGCCGGAATTATGAAGGACGTCCTAATGCTCGGCGGCTACCAGGAAGCGGAAGTGGATTTCGTTGCCGACAACCCTGGTCTGACCCTCTTCCACTGCCACCAGCAGCTCCATATGGATTTCGGGTTTATGACTCTCTTCGATTACAGCTGACAGCATAGCGGGCAGTCGTTCGTTCCTTCCATCCAATCTATTCGGAGGCAGAACAAGCGGTATTGCGACCCACGCTACACATCCCACCGCAATGCTTGCAGCGGAACACACGGGCAGCGAAGATACCTTTTGACATCCCGCAAACACATGCTGGCTGTAAAAAATTCTACGGCGAACATGTGTTTTCTTTGCGGACAATTCCTTGCGTCTTACGCAGATGAGCAGGCCCTGTGTTCACTACTTGGGAAGCGAGCTTCGTCTTAAGGGCCGCGATGGGGCGACTACTAGTATGGGCGTCAGTTCCCGCTTGATCAATGCAGACCACCACGTTTCGATAGATTCCGGAGACACGGTGCGCCCGTGAACTTTCCGCGAGCGATGAACTTTCCGCAGGATACAGACTTCGCCTCGCCGAGCTCGCCGCAGCGGACCAACGGCCGCCTCGTCCTACTTCTCGCGATATTGCTTGCCGCGGGAACCATGGTTCTGTACGCCCCAGCGCTCCGGAATGGTTTTGTCAATTTCGACGACCCGGATTACGTGACGCGGAACACGCATGTTTTGCAGGGAGTTACGTGGGCGAACCTCTTGTGGGCCTTTGGCACCGATAATCCTGCTGCTAACTGGCATCCGCTGACTTGGATGTCCCACTTGCTGGATGTGCAGATCTATGGAACCAATCCTGAGGGTCATCATTTCACCAACGTTTTGTTTCAGACTCTGAACGTCATGCTTCTTTTTTTGCTATTGGAACGCGCTACAAGGCATTTGCTGCGCAGCGCAGCCGTCGCCGCCCTTTTCGCGATCCACCCCCTCAATGTGGAATCAGTCGCTTGGGTTACGGAGCGCAAAGCTGTACTTTCCATGTTCTTTCTCTTGCTTACTTTGTTGGCGTATGGCTGGTATGCACGCAAGCCGGGCCTGGGCCGGTATCTCAGTGTGGTGGTGTTTTTTGCTTTGGCGCTTATGTCCAAGATCTGGGTCGTCTCGCTCCCCTTTGCTTTGCTGCTGCTCGATTACTGGCCACTGCGAAGGCTGTCCAACGCGGAGGTGCCGGCTGAAAAGCGCGGGTTCGCATCCTCCTTTCTTGCGCTAGCGATGGAAAAGATTCCTTTACTGCTGATGGCCGCGGCGGCAGGCTGGATGACCCTCCACGTGAATCGCAGGGAAGGCGCGCTGGCAATGGCCATGCCGTTAAGCTGGCGTCTGAAAAACTCCGTCTATTCGTATTTGGCGTACCTCGGCAAGGCGATCTGGCCTGTCCGGTTGGCGGTATTTTATCCTCATCCAGAAGACTCACTGGCCTGGTGGAAAGTAATCATCGCCGCGTTCTTGCTGGTTTGCATTAGCGGGACTGTATGGCACTTCAGAAAAAGAAAGTATTTGCTGATGGGCTGGCTCTGGTATCTGGGAACGATGGTCCCGATGTGCGGGATTGTGCAATCGGGGCGGCAAGGCATGGCCGACCGCTTCATGTACATTCCAATGCTCGGGCTATTTGTTGCGGCAGTTTGGCTATTGGGAGAATGGTCGTCACGCTTACGGCTGCAACAAGGAATTGCCGCGGCATCCTTTGTGGTGCTGGTATCCCCTTACGCGTACCTAACGCGAGAACAGATTGGCTACTGGCGGGACAGTTATACGCTTTTCTCGCACACGCTGCAGGTAACGAGCAACAACGGAATCGCTGAAAACAATCTGGGCGCGGCTCTCATGGAGAGAGGACAAATGCAGCTGGCGGAAGGACATTTCGAAGCGGCTGTCCGCTTAATCCCGACACTCGCTTTCGCCCATTACAATTTCGGCGTCCTGCTGCAGCGCCAAAACCGCGCAGAACAGGCGGCCCGTGAGTATCGTCAAGCCATCGCGCTTTCACCGAAGTCCACCGAAGCAGGCCAGGCACACAACAATCTTGGGATTCTCTACCTGGCGTCGAAGAACTACACCGCAGCGTTGCCGGAATTGAACGCCGCGATTGCTCTCAATCCAAACGAGCAGAATAGCTACATCGGGAGAGGAACGATCGAACTGGAAACCTGGGAGTACGATGCTGCCGTTGCTGATTT
>Ga0247682_1000241_pt1 | contig 18878 bp, 22 predicted proteins | sample CNK23_metaG_FD_190130 | JGI IMG/M metagenome (GOLD analysis project Ga0247682, IMG submission 190130) | Soil microbial communities from Purdue University Martell Research Forest, Indiana, United States - CNK23 | ecosystem: Environmental > Terrestrial > Soil > Temperate forest > Bulk soil...
GACAATCCCCGAGAGGAAAACGAACGAGACGGTCTGATCGATTTGCGCGGCGCCGGCGGACGGGATCGTCGCCTGATAGATGAACGAATCGACCGCGCCGTAGATGAGCGGCTCGCCAAACGGATCGGTGAGGACGATTCCGCCGGTCCCGGTGATGTTGATCGCGTCGAGAATTTGCTCCGAATTGCGGAAGGCGTTCCAGACCTCGATGGAAAACTGCGTCGCGGAGAGCACGAACCCGAGTGCCTTCACGCGCGGGATAACGATGATTTTCTCGAACAGTTCGCTTCCAAAAAACGGCCGTTCGTTGCCGGCAAGGTTCGTGTGGGACACGCTGATCGCCGGCTCGGTCAACGCGGAGCCAAAAGAAAAATCGAACCCCGAATGATTCACTGAATGCAGAGGGACCCACGGCGAAGTCGCGGACCTCACCATCGGGTTGACGTGCTCAACGTAATCGTCGAGTCCGAGTTCCCACCGCACGCCAGCGAAGTCGGTCGGCATCTATTGCTTCACCACGGCGAAGTTCGGGAAGAGTTTGTAGGTCGTGCCGCCGATGGTGTATTCGCTCGCCGGAGTGAAACCGTTGCCGATCGAGTTCGTGAAGAAAATAAACGGCGGACGTCCGAGCAGCGAGTAGCCGCTGCTGGTGCCGTCGCGCAGCGCCCATAGATAGAGCGGGAGCAGATTCGCGCGACCATCAAGAGCGCTGGTCTGCAGGTTGAAAAAATCCCAGAACTGGCTGCCGCCGCTGGTTTTGTAGTGCGGGAAACTCGATGGGTTCGGCGAGAATCCGGTCGTCGGGGTGATGGGATCGCCGCGCCTTCCCGTGTTCCCCAAACTCCCGCTGGAAGGAGTCTGCCAGATCGAAACCCATTTCCCCGTCCAAGAATCAACATCCGCGCGGACGAATCCGGTTCCTCCTCCAATCTGATCGCCGGCTGCAAAGGGACAGTCGGAACTCGAAGTGAAGCCGGGGACGTTGGCTCCAGCGAAAGGGTAGGACGCGTAGTAGCCTGAAGCGCTCCCCGTGAAATACGGACCGCCGGTGAACGATCCCGATTTGATCAGAGACGTTCCCCAACACAGGTGAACGTAGAGACCCGGAGTCTTCTCCACGACCACCACGATGTTGTCGCCGGTGGAGTCCGCGAAAAAATAGTAGTTTGAGAACGGTCCGGCGGAGAGAGGGATTCCCACGCCGATGGGATTCGAACCGCCGCTGGCGATGGGAGCGCCGGTCGTCTGCGCGTTCCACACGTTGCCGGAGTTGAACGCCGTCCCCATGTACATGTGGAGTCCGTAAGCGGCGCTGCCGAACGAAGTCTGCCACGGTCCGGTTTCGTTCGACGCCGCGCGCAGATGAACGTAGTTCCCTCCGAGATGGCCCGAGTAGGTCCAGCCGGAGCCTTCGACGGCGTTTCGGTCTTGCGTCCAGCCTGAAGAGTTGAGCCACGTCGCGAGCTTCTGCAGCAGGTCGACGGGATCGGTCGCGCTTCCTGTTTGGTAGGGCATCGCTCGCTCTCCTTAGCTGAGGCGCACCGCAAAAAAATCCGACTTCGTGTTTCGAAAAACGTTCTGCACCACCAGGTGCTTGATCCCGCCGATGGTGACCGTGTTCTCCGCCGAATTCGAAAAGCCGGTGACATCGAACACGCCGTCGAGTTCGCCGTAGACGTTCGGCGTCACGTCCGCCATGACAATCGGAAAGATCGGGTAGCTCCCGTCGAGGTTCGGGCGCACGTCCGAACTGGAAGAGTCGATCAGGCAGTAGGGAGCGCACTTCCCGTAGGTCTGCTCCGCGAAATAGCCGCTGAAGCCGGTCCAGAATCCATCGGGACGGCGAAGGCGGAGCGCGCTGTTCGACGGAGTCGTGAGCGGAGAGAGTAGTGGCTTCGCGAACACCTGCGCTTCAGTCCCGGTGTAACTCCACCGCCAACGCGTGTCTGCGGAGCCTTCCGCTGGCTCGGCGCTCGCGCCGAACGAGATCGTCCCGCCCACGGCGAGCGGATAAGGAAACGCGCCCGGTGAAATATATGGCGAGATCAGTCCGAGGTACATCGCCGTGTAGACCGTCGAGATTTTCGCGACCACGATCACACGGCGACCGTTCGCGATGAACCAAAACGGGATGGTGGAGTTCCAGAGTGGAATCACCGGCGACGGCGTCGCCTGACTCGCTCCTCCGACGTAACCCGGCTGCTGATTGAACGGCGAACCGGAGTCGTAAGCCTGAAAGCCGCCGAGCCGCCAGTTGTAGTAGTCGGCGCCGACGTTGTGGAACTCCTTCGCGCCCACGAGGATCTGGTCGAGTCCGCCGTTGCCCGGAGCCTGCCAGATCATTTCCGAGCCGGAGACGCGGCGCTTCGAAGTCCACGGCGGCGTGACGCTGAAAGTGAAAACATCGCCGTTGACGAATGCGGTCCCGCCGGCGGTGATCGTGAGGTTCGCTTTCGTGGATGTGAACGGCGTGCCAACGACGCCGGTGCCGAGCGAGCCGGAGACGGAGCCAACGACGCCGAACGCAGTCGAACTGGTGAACGTCACCGTGATGACTTCCGCGACGCCTGCGGAGCCGCCGAGCGCGTCGATGGTGCCGTTCCCGGTCCCGGTGAAGGACGGAGTCAGCGCCATGCCGGTGCCCGTTAGGAACGAGTCGAGTTGATTCAGCAGATCGGCGTAGTCGGTCGCCGTCCCGATTTTCACGCTCATTAATCGCTCCTCGAAAGCGCCTTCTGCGCCGCCTTCGGATTGTTCGACAGGTGCTGCAGGACGATGTTCCCCGCGGCCTTCGTCGAAAGATGTTTCAGGATCAGCCCCTCGTCGAGACCGATGCCGAGCTTGATCGAAGAGTCTCCGCCGCCGCCTCCGACATTCCCCACGAGACCGCCCTCGGAATATTTCGGGAGCGCGAGGCGCTCGATCGAGGGAATCTGGATGCCGCGGTTGATCGCCTCCAGATTCGCGACTCCGAATTTTTTCACTGAGTCAGCGCGAACGATGAACTCGCCAGCGGACACACGCGCTGGAATCGAATCGGAAGTCGGACCGCCCGGTCCGTGGATCAGACCGCCCCCCGCGTGACCAGGCGCGGGAAGATCGCCGCCCACGAGACCTCCGCCAGCGAATCCACCGAGCGCGGACTTCAAGAGTTTGGTGAGGATCAGCTGCGCGACCATCTGCGCGGCGATTTGCTGCAGCGAGCCGATCACGCTCGCGGCGAGACCGCGAAAGGCGTCGCCGATCCCGCGCGTCCCTTGCGCGAGGGAAGTGAAAAAGTTGGTGAACCCGGACTGCAGCGAAGTCTGGAGTCCCTGTTTGATCGTGGCGATTTGTTGGCCGGCGTAATTCGCCTGCACCGCGATGTCGTTAACCTGCTTCTGGAAGTCCTGCGCCTGCGCGATTTTGGTCTGGTCGCCGGTCGCCTTCGCCTGCGCGACGAGCGAGTCCGCGATTTGACGAAGGACGGGTAGCCGCGAGGCTTCCAGCTGGCGGATTTCCTCCTGCCCGGTGATCTCGAACTCCTGCCCGGTCTTGACGCGCTCCTCGATCGCGGCGCGTTCGTCGGCGAGAATTTTGAGTTGGGCAGCGCCCTCCTGCTGCGTGACCGTGAAGTCGACCTGTGCCTCTTTCGCCGCGCGAAAACGTGCAAGTTCGGCGTCCACCTGCTGCTGAGAGAGACCCTGCTGCTTCAGGATGATCGCGAGCTTCTGCGTCTCAATCTGGATTTCTTGCTCGGCGGCGGCGCGCTGGTCGTTCTTCGATTTCTCGATTTCCTTCTCGAACGCGAGGACCTTTTCCTGATTCTCGTTTTGTTTTTTGAACTGCTCATCGTTGAGCGCGGTGACCTTCGTCGTTGCGGCGATTTGCGTGGTCGTCACTTTCGTCTGAAGTTCTTCGACCTGCTTCAGCGCGGAGAGCCGGGACGCCTCCTGCTTATCCGCTTCCTTCGGAGTCGCGGCCGTAGATTTCGCGGCGGCGGCTTTCGCGGCTTCCGCCTTAGCCGCCTCGATCCCACGCTGCAGGATTGCGACCTCTTCGGCGGCATCCTTCTCCACTTCCGCGCGGCGCCGGTCGTAATAATTTTTCAGCGATAGTTCGCCGCGGTCGTACTCTGCGAGTTCTAGTTGTTCGACCTGCTTCGCCTGCGCCCTGTGGATCGCGAGTTCGTCCTCGAGTTGTTTCTTGAGCAGAGCCAACGCCGCGCGCGCCGCGGCGTCGGTCGGCGCGGAACTCGTTAGGTTCGCCTGCGTTTCTTTTTCCGGTTCGACGCGGAGCCGCCCGATCCGTTCTTTCCGGCGCTTCTCTTCCTCTTCGGCGCTCGGGAAAAGATTCGCGTAGTCTTGCTTGAACGAATCGCCGAGCGCGCCGTAGATGGCTTTCTGTCGCGCGAACGTGTCGACGAGATTGTTAACAGACCTCTTCGACCCGGCCTCGAGTTCCGCATTCGCCTGCGCGAACTTTCCGTGCAGCGCAAGATTTAGAGCAGTGAACTGAGTCGTCGCCTCGTTCTTGATCTCCGTCCACACCTGCGAGAACGCGTCGTAGATCGATTCAGCGACGGTCCCGAGCGTCTGCCCAAGTCCGATGAAGATCAGAGCGATGCCGCGAACGGCGTCGCCGGCGTAGCGTCCTAGGTCCTTGAAGGAGACGCCGCCCTGCGTGAGCGAGTCGACGAACGCCTCTCCGACATCCGAGACCGCCGGGAGCAGACCGGCCTCGAACTGCGTCGCCATTCCTTTCGCGACGTCCTCGAGTTCCTGCATGCTGGCCTTCGCCGCGCGGAAGTCGTCGGTCGTAGTTTGGTCGAGGAGCAGCCCGAGCTTGCTCGTGGCCTCGGTCGCCTTGTCGAATCCCTGCGCCGCGAGCGAGTTCATCACGAGCGTGAGATCGCCGGAGCCTTTCCCGAAGATCAGCTGTTGAGCGGTGGACTTCGCGAAACCCTTCTCGAGAGAGCCGAGCCGTTCGGTGACCAGGCGGATTTTCTGGTCCGCGTTCAGACCGGCGAAATCTTTCACGCTGAGGTTGAGGATCTGGAACGCCTTCGTGGACCTGCCGGTGCCGGACTCGAACTCGGTGATGGACTTCGCGGCTTTCTGCAGACCTTTGTCGACCGCCTCCGTCGATGCGCCAACGTCCTCGGCGACCTTGTGGAACACGGAGAGAGTCTGCGTGCTAATTCCCGTCTTGTCCGCCATCTTCCCGATTTCAATCGCGGAGTTGAACGCGGCGCGACCGAACTCCTCGATGCCGATGGCAGCGCCGATCCCGGCGAGCTTCTCGTAAGCCTTCGTCATCAGTTCGGTGGAAGTGGTGACCTGATCCTGCGATTTTTTGAGGTCCTTCAGGCGGTCGGACAGCGAGCGGATCGCCGCGGCGACGCCGGTGTCCTCGGCGGTGAGTTTTACTTTGATCTCTGGCGCGTCAGCCATTTCTCACCTCAGAATCCTCGGAATCGCCGGCGGTTCGCTTTTTCGTTTCTGGTATGGCGCGAGCGAACTCCAAACCTTCAGCTGCGTTTCGTAAGAGCGAAGCGCCGAGACCTTCATGCACTCCACGTAGGCGAGCATGATTTCCCGAAGCGGCCAGTCCCACACCTGCTGGACCCGGTCCCACTCGTGACCCGCGACCTCGCGCACCAGGTGCGAGAAGTCGCCGAGGTCTACCGAGCCGCGCTCTTTGTACGGCGGTCCTTTCCGTTCGGGCGCGAAGATTTCCGGGAAATCGTCGATGAGCGTGCCACGAATGAAAAAAAAACCGCGACGAACTCGACCACGTACTCGCGCATAACGGTCTTCTCGATCGGATCGGTGAGCGCGGCGAATCGCTCCGCGTTCCGGTCCGCTGACTCGCGGCTCCACTTCGCGCCCTCTTCCGTCAGACACCCGGCGAGCACATAGTGGGTTTTTCCAGCGAGCAGGATTTTCGTGAGAAGGTCCTCCGCTCGTTTCTCCGGGGACCGCTTGACGCCGTCGATGTCCTGAAGGACCTCGAGCGCGCCAGCGAGTCGGAGATGCGCGACGATGTAATCGTCTTGGTTCGCGGAGAGTGAATGCGAGATGCCGTCGAAAACCCGGCCGTCGAGCTTGTACTTTCCTTCGAGCATTGTTTCCTCCGGGACGGGATCGCCGCCCGCTAACTGCCAGAGAACGGGGAGCCGTCCCCTTCGAGCCACGGCTCCCACGCCCCTCAGAGTCTTCCCCGTTTTTCGCGCCAGTTCAGACTCCGAACTTCAGCGCGCCTCTCTACTGCGCCGCGCTGAAGAACGAGTACAGATAGAACGGAGCAGACGGGTGATTCGCGGTGTCGTCGAGAATGTTCCCTTCGAGCGTCCAGTTCCCGTAGTCATCCGCGATGAGTCCAAGCTGGCCGTTGGGGTTCAAGTTCACGCGCCAGATGTCGCAACCGATTTTCTGGCCGTCGACCGGATCGGGGACGAACTTCAGGTGTCCCTGAACGAACGGCACCGTCGAGCCTGCCACCTGATCGTTCGAGCCGACGAGCGTGTGGTAGGTGACCGTCACCGCGTGCGTTCCGTCCATGCCGGACGTGAGCGGGATGTAGATCAGCCCCTTCGCCGCGTCCGCGAGAACCCAATCGGTCCCGTCGACGAGCGTCGCCGAGTTTTGCGTCAGCACCGGGCGAGTGCCGGAGCCGTCGACGTTGTAGTTCGCAAGTTGGAAGTAGCGCCCCTTCGCGACTGCAGCCTGCGCTGCGGAGATCAAAGCCTCTGCGGTGACCGTCGTCGCGGTCGTCGCGAGCGTCGTTTTCCCGGTCGACATCTGCGCGATGGCAATGTGATCGGAAGAGAAGTCCGTGCCGGTGATCGAAATTTTCGGCTGGCGCTTTTTCACCGCCGTCGCGATCAGTGTCACGTTCTTGTTGAGCGACTGGTAAAGTTCGGCGAGGTCGTCCTTCACGTCCAGTTCGAACTTCGTGCAGTTGCCGAGATGCTGGAACCCTGTGGGAAGTCCCGTGGTCGGATCGAACCTGTCGAGCAAAATCGATCCCTTACCGAGCATCGGGACGTGCGCGACTGGATAATTGATGCTCATCGTTTTCTCCTATGACTTCGAAGTCGGATCGAGCCTGCTCGTCCGGTACCTCACCGTGAAACTGAGGCGAGCCGCAGCGACCGGAACGTCTCCCTCGCGGGAGTTCCACTGCGTCTTCCCCTCTTCGACGCCGTTCGCGAGACCGCCAAATTTCTCGTTCGCGAGCACCGTCTTTGCCGCGTAGACCAGGACGGGATCAAGAGTCTCGTCCGGGGAGACTCCAGAAGTGCCCTGCGCCCTGCATTCGACAGCGAGCGTCAGCTGGCGCTCCGTGAGCGGAGCCGCGTACACCTGCTGCCCGAGCGTCTTCGGGACATCGTCGTCGGCGTAAACGAGGATCGCCGGGAGAGAATCGGTTTCGATTGTGCGCGTGCGTTCGCGGTGGATCGTGAGGTTCGCGATCCCGCTCCCGCCGGCTCCAGCATTCAGAGCCGCCACGAGAGCCACCACAATCTGTTCCCGAATCGAAGTGCTCACTACGTCTCCCTAGTCGCGAATACCGTGCGCGTGAAGGACGATGACATCGCCCTCCGCCGCAGTTCCGCCGATGCCGATAAGGACAGTGACCTTCGTGGCGTCCCGCGAGAACCCGCCGACGTAATAGTTCTCAGCGACAGCCGGAGCGAGCGCTTCGACGTTCTGGTCCGTCGTGTAATTCAAATCGACGAACGGAGTGTCCCAAACGGCGTCAAGATTCACTTTGTTAGCCGTGACGTCCGACGCCTGAACGATGTACTGCACGCGCTTCGTCTTAACGATGCGCGCCGCCCCTGGTGGAGTCTGATCGGTTGCCATGTCTCACGCTCCGAGCAAAAGTTTCGTAAGTCCGCCGTCTCCGACGCGCAAGCGTTCGCGAATCGTGTAGTTCCTTGAGCCTGCGACCACAGCGTCGCCGATTTTCATGTTCGGAAACGCCGAAGTCTGCACCGTGATCGTCGTCGCGAGGACGGTGACGCCGCCGCGATTCTGATCGTTGACCTCGATCGAGTCAGCCTCGTCGAGCAAACCGATCCCCGCCACGCCGCCCACGGTGATCGCGATTCCCATGTCTGCGAGCAGACCGGGGATATCGGAATCGCGAAAGCAGGCGGCGGTGGACGGGACCGGCAATTACTTGTCGCCCTTCTTCACCTTTGCCGGAGCAGGCGCAACCTGCTTCGACTCGGGATCGCGACTCTGCGGCGACTCCATCCGATTGACGGCCGTCGAAGTTTCCTCGTCGTCCGTAAACACTGCGGAGCCTTCGCCGACGAGACGGTGGCCGAGAGAGCGCGAGACTTCGTGCTCGCTTCCTTCCTCGGTGTGCTCGCCTGCCAAAATGATCGAACGCGTCAGCCGAACTGTGCGCGTGCTCTTCGGTCCTGCCATTTTCTCCTCGCGCTTTCTGACAGAGCGACGGACGGGAAGCGATTCCCGCCCGTGCTCCGCCGGGGTGTTGGCGCTCCGAGCGGTGGTGACCGAAACCGGAGCGCCGGGGGTAAAACTAGGTCGTGATGACGTTCTTCGCGACGACGAACGCGGTCGGATACTTCAGCGTCACGTCGGTGAGCATGAAGGTGGTGAGTTCGATCATGCCCTGCTTTTTCAGGCGATACGGATCGACAACGAGCTCGAACCCGCTGCCCCACATTCCGATCACCATCGTTTCGAAGATGCCGCGGATCAGCCACGAAAGCGTAGCGCCCGAAGTCCCCTTCGTGTTCGTGTGCGTGACCTGATTCGAGGACCGCGCACGATAGCCGTCGACCGTGTTGTCATCCGCCCAGATCGGCAGCGCGATGGTGTTCGCGAGTTTCCCGATGCGCTTCAGTTTCGACTTGCACTGAGGCGTCGTGAGCCATGCGCCGTCGCCGAGTTGATCGGTGTTCGCGTCCTCGAGCTTCTCGGTCATGATCACGATGTCGTCCCACGAGGGAGCGCCACCGTTGCCGGAATCGGCAATCATGTTGTAGGACTGCACGCCGGACGTGGAGCCGATGCCGTTCGGCTGGTTCGACCCGCCGCCATTTACGGCGACGGAATCAATCGCGAGCGCCATGTCGCGCGAAAGGTCTTCGCGGACCAGGCTGTCCACGTCGATGACCGCTTGCGCGAGCAATTGACGCGAATAGCTCGTCGAGGACTGGTAGGTCTTCGGCGAGCTTGCGATGGAGCCGAGCGTCAGCGCGGAGTCGGCGACGTCGGAGCCGGGATTTTCTCCGACCCACGAGCCGGACGCCTTGCCGGTTTGCTTCGGATAGGAGACGTTGTCGCGGAGACCCGCGATGGTGCGAGCGCCGAGTTCCTTCACGCGCATCTGGTTATAAAGGAACTGGATGAACTCACCGGGCTCGGTGAATTTCAGTTCGACGCCAGCGCCGGTCGTCCCGGAGTCGAGACCCGCGCGCTTTTTCAGGATCGGTCCGAACTTCTGCTGAAGTTCCGGCGTCCACGCGTGACGGATGCTCCACGGCACGAGAATCCCGCCGTGGCGCGCGCCCTTGTACGACTTCCCGATTTGATCCGAGATTTCCATCTCGAACGAGTTGTCGCGCTTTTCGGGCGCTTCCATGTTGCGGACAGCCGTCATGATCCCGCGCGCGAGGTTGTATTCCTTCTGTTCGCGTTCGGTGAGAGCGAGCCGGTCGGCTTCTTCCTGAGCCTGTTGCGATGCGGGTTTCCCGCCGCGCTTCGAGACTTCGTCGAGAGTGAAGCGAGAGAACTCGTCAACGGATTTCCCGCTGGCGACGAACTCCGCGACCTTGTCGGATTCGATCCCGTGGACTTTGCCGAGCCGAATGATTTCAGCCGCGGCGGTCCGGGACTCTGTGACTTGCGCTGCTGCAGTTGCAGGTTCCACTTTGACCTCCTTAAGATTCGGCTCGTTAGCCGGTGTGACACCACGAACAGAGACCGGGTACTTCGCGTCCCCACTTGCACGGTCATTTCCCACGGTCGGATCGGCGGGGACGCCCACCGAACTCGCCTCCATCGGCATCCATTTTGTGGCGCGATAGGAGTCGCCCTCTTCCTTCGAGGACTTCTCCAGCGTGTACTCGCTCACCATGTAGCCGACAGAGATGAAGCGCCGAATCCCGTCCTGAATGTCCGTCTTGATTTGCTGCGCCGGAGCACTCCGAGAGAATCGAACTTCACCGCGAAGTTTTTTGTCGTCGCCCACCTTCACCTTTTCGACGATCCCGATCACCGACTTTGCGTCGTGCGAGTCGAGAAAACTCAAGCCGAGTTTCGCGCGGGAGAGGTCGACGGCTTCTTTCGAGTGGTCGAGGATTTCCTTCCCGAACCAGCGCTCCACCGGATATTCCGAAGAGATGGAGATCGCGAAGCGGTCCTCGTCGCGACCCTTCGCCTCGTCGCCATTGTCGGCGGCGTTCTCTTCGGTCTCGTCGTAGTCGTCGTCCGTTTCGCCGGCGGCTTTCTTCCTCTCGTGCTCCGCCTTGCGAAGCGCGCGTGCCGCGACTTCCTCCGGCGACAAAACTTTTTTCTCGCGCTTGGCGACCGGGACCATCTCCAGAACCGCGAACTCCCGCATCAACATCGGGAGCGGATCGTCTCCGAGTTTTCTTTTCTTCTCAACGGTCGTTGTCATTTGCCCCTCCCGAGACTGATCAGGCGGCCAGCTGCGGCCGCAGATTTCTCTCCGCCGCCACTAGCAGCGTCGCCCTCGGATTCGCTTCCGTCGCCCACGGCATCCTTCGGACCCTTGTCGACCGTGGGCGCTTTCGCGCCGATGCTGATGTCGATGTCGAACTCCTCGGCGAGTTTTTTCTCCTCCGAGAGTTGCTCCAGAACTTCCTCGACATCGCCGCCCTGATCCGAAATGAGAGCGTCGCGGGATGTGAGTCCCGCGCCAATGCCGAGGATTCCCGCCTGCACGTCCTTGAGCGGATCGACCCAAACCCACCCGCGCGGCTCCCACTTCCCCTCGAGGAAACGGCTCGGATCGCGCGAGTCGAGAACGAGAGCGCCGGAGAGCAGCGCGAGAGAGAGCCAGTCCTCGAAGATCGGTTGGAGCAGCTGCTCCTTCAGAAGCGACTGGAGCATCTTCCACTGGTCGCGTTCGATCAGCAGACCGGACCGCATGCTCGAATAGTTCACGCCCTCCAGATCAGACGCGAGCGCGTTGTAGGAAACGCCGAGCGAACTCGAAATAAAACGGAGCATCGCCTTCACGAACGTCGGGAAAGCATTTCCGGGATGGTCGACGTTCCACGCGGTGAAGTCCATACCTGGCGGGAGCGTTTCGATCACACCCGGCTGCGCCTCGATGCGATAGCGGCCCGTGGACGCGGCGTCATCGTTCGGCTGCTCATAGGCGGACGCATCGGTGTACTTCAGGAAACCCATCTTCGCGGCGCCGGTGCGCGCAGCGACGAGTTCCGCCTCAACGTAGCCGCCGAGCATGCGGAGTTCGAGCATGCACGGGTGAAACCATGTGATCCCGCGAGTCTGCTGAACGCGCTCGGGATCGTAGAGATGCAGGACCTGATCCGCCGGAATTCTCTCCTTGACGAGAGAGCCGCCGAGGTCGGACGGATGCTGCCGGTTGATGAAGTAGGCGACCGGACGTCCCCACTCGTCTACCTCGATTCCCATGCGGACTTCGTTCTCCTGCTTCGACGCCGCGCGCGTGTAGAGATGGTCGACCTGATCGGGATCGATCAGCTGCAGCGCGTAGCGAAACTTGTTCCCGGAGAAACCACGGATGCGGCGGAGAAAAATCTCGCCGTCCGTCGCGAGAGTTTTCAGCACGAGGTTCTGCACGGCGCGGAGCGAGAGCTTCCCGTCTACGGTGCAGTTTCCTTTTTTCGCCCACTCGGTCCACGCCTTTTCGATTTTCGTGTTGAACGCCGAGTTGAGGCTCTCGTCGTTGTTTCGAACCTGCGGCTTGTAGCCGATGCCCTTCTCGCCGAGCACGTTCGCAACGAGCAGTTTGAGGTAGGACTTCGCGACGGGATTGTTGCGCGAGAGTTCGCGCGCGCGCGCGCGGAGCAGGCGGAGATTGCCTTTGATCTCCTGATCCGCCGAAAGGATCGAAGCAATCCAATCCAGCGTGAGGCGTCCGCCCTGCGCGCCCTGAAAAACGGTGACTGTCCGAGTCCCGGTGATCCATGCCGCGGCGCGACGGAGAAAATTGCGTTTCAATTTTGCAGCCCCGTGACGTCCTGCCACGTCGGTGGGAATTCAGCAGAGTCGGGATCTGGTGCGAACTGAACTTCGTAGGGAACCCCGAGGCGACCGGGATGATTCTGCCGCCAGATCGCGGCGCGGAGTTCACCGCGAATGCGCCGCAAGTCCTCGATCGGGATTTTGTTCACAGCGCGCCCCGCCACTTGGTAAGAAGCGATGTCGCTGGTGAGGCGACCGGAAAGCGCGGCCTCCACCACCACGAGAGTCCGCTCCTCCCAAGTGTTGAACGAGCCTGCGGCGGCGGTTGCGGCGTTCGGCTCGATGTTGATCACGAGCTCATCGCCGGCGATGTCGAACACCTCGTCGGTTCCTCTCGTAAGCCGTTCGGCGTAGCGGTAAGGACCAGGCGTGAGACCGGCGGTGTCTGCGGGGAGAAAAACGATGTCGAAGATTCCATCAGGAGTGGTCGCGGCTTTGTTGAATTTCTGAGTGAGACCGTTGAGGTAGATCGTGTAGGCCCAACCGTCCGCCGGAGAAAAATCGTCGAGCGTGCGCGTGAAATGCACCGTAGTTCCCGCAGGGAAGTGCGACGGCACGACGTCGGGGATGATCGGAGCCATTTTGGGAAGGGTATGAAAAAAGCGGTGGGCACACGTACAAGAGACTTACTCAGACACCAAAGGAGTACGACGAAGGAAACACAAAAATGGCTCCCGGTCGGGGGACCGGGAGCCGCCGTGGAAAGAGCGCTCGGAAGGGAGTAAGACTAGTCTGATTCAGCCGATTGCTTGCCGTCAAACATTTTTACGGTGATCCGTGCCTCGGTGATCCGCTTCCCCTTGAGGCGCGGACGGATCGTCCGCAACCCGCGAGAGACAGCCGCCGAGAGAGTCGACGCCTTCACCGTGCAGGATTCCCACGCGCGATGCGCGGGACGAATCTCCGGGAAAAACGCGTAGACGCTGAAGAATTTCATCGCTTCGCCGCCTTTCTGCGCCGCCGTTGTTCGCGGAGCCGTTCGAGATCGCGTTTGAATTCTGGAGAGCACGCCGCGCGAATCGCGCCGTGCCCGAAGTAGATCAGAGCGCAGAACGCGAGGACGAACACCACGCCGTCCCAGTTCATGCGTTCACCTTGCGAAGTTCCGCCGTCACTAACCGTTCGAGGACTTCCTTCATCGTCGAGCCGGTGAGAGCCGCGATGACCTTCAGATCGCGGCGCACGGAGTCGGGCGCTAGGATCGTGGTGTCTTGCGGCGACCGGCGGTCGCTGGATTGCTTTCGCTTTGGCACAGAGCCTCCTTTTGTTCGGGCGCGTAAGCGTCCGCCATTTCCAGAATGAAGTTCACCACCGCGCTCTCGCGACGGCGCTCGCGGAGCACAAGCATGAGGTCCTCGTCCCGATAGTAGCCGGGGACGATTCCGAAGTCGTTCGACGGGATGATGGTATAGAGACCAGTCGCGAATTTTTCCGTTCGGCGCTCCAGCGAGAAAGCGAGCCACTGGCGATTGGTGATCACGATCCCACCTCCACGCGCGCCGCCTTCAAATCGCGAGCGCGAGCCTGCGCCCATTTTTTCGCTTCGGCGTAGGACATGGTCGACGGAGCGAATTCAGTGAGGCGGCTGGCACCACCGGCGATGGAAGCGGGGACGCTGAATACGAATGCCCAATACCCCATGCCGCGCGGCTTCTTTCCGTGAGCGAACTCGTACTGATTGGTTTCGATTTGCATTTCGTTATCTCCAGCGAAGCACGCGAACGCGCTTCGAATACCACGGATCGTTTGAGTTGAAAGACGTGAAGCGCGAGACGCCGCGCTCCGGGGTTGAATCGATGAACTCGCCGCCGCCGAGATACGCCGCGACGTGAGTTCCGCCCACCACGAGGACGTCTCCCGGCTTGAGATCGCGGAGATCGCGCCACGCGGGGACTTCGTCCACCACCGCGAGAGCGCCGCCGCATCCGTTCCACATCTCAGCTGCCTTGCACTCGCCCCGGTGAGCGGAGCGAGTGATCAGCGCGGAGCAGGTGAAGTCCGAGTAGGACTTTCCTTCCTTCGCCCGGAGTTCGGAAACAAAGTCCCGGCTCGGCGCGAGGAAAGCGAGAGCGACAATGGCGGCGAGCAATTTCACCGCGCGCTCCGTGACCGATAACCGGCTGGCTCGTTTAACACGCGGCGAGCAGCGATGCGGGACTTCTCGCGACCGACATATTCGCGGATGGCATCTACGACCTTGCGCGCGAGAGGGACCGTCACGTCGAGGACTTCAGCGACGCCGCCGTTGCAGCCGGTCTGGATGCGCCAGAATTCTTTGTGGTCGGGATCGATGGCCCGGACTTCCGCCGCCAGCTGCTCGATGCCCTTCCCGGAGAAGCAATCCACCGCCACGCCGAGCGTGAGGTTCATCTGAGCCATTTCAATTTCGAGCATGTACTTCATTTCCATCCCTCCAGAATCGAAGTGAGCACTTACTACGATTACGAGGTTCGCTCTGTCCTCAGAGAAAGTACAGTTCTTTCTCTCATCAGACACGTCAGACGTTCCAAACGATTAAGGCGAATCTGAGGCGATAGTGGCTACCAGCCCTGAACCCACGAGGAGCCGCCGCCACGCCGCCGGGTGACCCCACCGGGACCGCCCTGTGACCCGCCAGCGCCGCCCTTTGGCCCCGGCTCGCCCTCCGGTGGCTCCCCGAGAGCCTTCGCCAGTTCCCCGAGCCGCCGGAGAGTCTGCTGCCCGAGGACGTAGAGAGCCGCGAGGTTGTAGACCTCGAGGTCGAGCGCTTCATTCCTGGCGCGCGTTTTTATGTATTCGCGGATCGTGCCCTTGCCGCGGCGGTACCGGCGGACCGCCTTCTCGGACGTCAGCTGCGCGAGATATTCGTCCTCGGCGAAGTCGGGCAGGTGCATGTAGCCGGGACCGGCGGCGGGAATTTTCATGCGCGCGAAAATCCGGTCCTTCGCCGTGTCGACGCCCACGATGAAGAGACGCACGCGGTACTTGTTGTTGGTCGAAACCTTGCCGAGGATTTCCTTCCCCGATTCGCTGGAGCCTTTGAGAGCGAACACGCGTCGGTGCTGGCGCGCGCGAACGTAGCGATAGACGGAGTCGGTGTGCAGACCGCCGGAGTCAATCATCGTCGAGGAGACCTTCACCTGACGCCCGGACGCGGTCTCCCAGGTCGTCGCGAGAAAGCCGTCGAGATCAATCCACACGGCTTCCTGACCGGGATCGCCGAAGATTTGCTGGTAGGCGATGAGCCACGATTCCTCTTTGTCGCCCCATCCCTTCACCACGCACTCGAGGCGGTCCGATTGGACGTCCACCGCCGCGGTGAGAATCCCAACGCCGGCGGGGACCTCCGCCTGATAACTTTCGAGCCGCGATTTCAGAGTGACCGCTTCGACGGAGTCGCCCTGCTCTTCCCACGTCTCGCCGAGCCGTAGATTGATGAACGCCTTCAGTTTCTCCGGGTTGTTTTCCTTGTTCGCCTCGTGCCACTCCTGCGCGAGCGCCGCCCAGTTTTCCCGCCACGGCGAGTAGAGCGCGTTGATGTGGAACCCCACCACCGGGCGCTCGGGGAACTCCGCGACCCACGATCCGGTGTTCAGCATCTGCTGCTTGTAGCGCTCGGGGATTTTCTTCTGGCAACCGGCACAGAGGTAGGCGACGGAGTTCGCGTCCACGAGATCGTCCGAATCCACGGAGTAGACCAGGCGGTAGCGCTTGCCGGCTTCCGGGTTTTTCGGATCGATGAACTCGCTCCACCGCAGAGGCTGGCGGTGACCGCAGAACGGACATGGGACGTGGAAGCGCCGCATGTCGCTGCGGAGAAAATCCCTCTCGATCGCGCTGATCCCTTTCGGCTTGGCCGGCGTCGAGCCTTTGACGATTTTCCAATCGGCGAACCCGTCCGTGCGTCGCGTGCCGATTGCGATGGGATCGCCTTCTCCATCGACGTCGAGCGGATAACCGTCCACCTCGTCGAACAGCACCACGGGGACAGGATCGGAGCGGAGACCCGCGCCCGAGTTCGCGCCGGTGAGTTTCAGGAATCCGCCGGGGAACTCTTTCAGCGCGAGAGTGTTTCCCGCGCGACGCGAGGTCGGCGGTTTGATTTTTTCCCGGAGCGCCGGACAGTTCTCAATCATCGGCGTGATCCGTTTTTTCCCGTAGTCCTTCGCGTTGTCGATGGTCGGCTGCACGAGCATGATCGGCTTCGGATCGGCGTCGATGAAGTAGCCGCAAATGTTGTTCAGCACGGCGTCGGAGTAGCCCACCTGCGTGCTCTTCTGGATCACCACCTCGTGGACGTCGGGATCGAGAATGACGTTCATCATTTCGATTTGGAATCGTTCAGGCTTGAACGGACCAGGACGAGAGGTCGTGCCCTTCGGAAGGACGCGATTGTTGATCGCCCACTCGGAGATCGTGATGTCCGGCGGCGGCTCGAAGAGAGCGAGCGCGCGCGCGCGGATCGCGGAGAGGTTACTGAGCGCGCTCGGGTGTGATTGGACTATTTGCATTTTCGGGAACTACTTTCGCGAGGTACGCGAGCGCCTCCACGCACGCTCTTTCCAGCTTGGCCTGAATCATCGTGCGCTGTGTTTCGCCCACGAGTTCCGGCGCCAGCCGCGGCGGGATCGCGAGGATGCGCGCCTTCGTGGTTTGCACGAGATCAGAAAGGGTTCGTTCTACGTCCGGGAGCGCTACGAGCAGACCGCGCTCCTTCGCGAGTTCCATTTCTCGCAGATCGGCGTCAGCGCGGAGCAGACGCACGCGTTCCTCGCGCTCTCCGACGAAACCGCCGTCGAGAGTGGGGACCGCTTTCTTTTCTAGCGCGTTCTGTAGATATCGGATGTACCATCCCGCGCATTTGATCGGATCGTACTGGCCACGCGCCTCGCGCGGCATTCCCTCCTTCACGAGTTGCTGGATGCGGCGCTCGTCAAGATTCAGGAACGATGCGACCTTCGTGACGTCGACAGTGGGCATAGGAGCCTGCGGTGAGACCGGGGAGAGCCACGCGACTCTCCCCGGCGAGCCTCACTCTTTGTCCGCCTCGGCGTCCTCGGGTTTGTGAAACGCCCGAGAGCCTTCGCGTTCCGGCATCGGGATCGGGACGTAGAAGCAGAATGCTTCGCGATACGACGCCGTGCATGGATCGTCGGGGACAACAATCTCCCCGTGGAACTGGAAAACCCGGTCGCCCCAAACGAGCACGTCCGGGTTGGTTTTGAATGGGGGGACGTTCACGTCAGCGACGTGAGAGCCGTCCTTCGTGGTGAGTCGGAACATCTTTCCTCCTGACCAAAACGACATAGGTAACTCGTTTTGGAAATTTGCGGTCCCACCGAACGTGGCACGGCCTGCAGAGCCAGCGCACCTTCAATGGAAATCTGTAGTCGCGGTGAGCGCCTTCGATCCGGCGGCGCTTTCCGCAAGCCTCGCACCGCTTCGGCCTTACTACTCTTCCCGTCTCAATCGCGTATGCGAGCGCGCGGTGGGCGCGGCGCGCGAGCTTGATCGTTCGGCGCTTCCGAACGATGGATTTCACCTTAGCGAGATCGGCGCAGGTCTTCGAGCAGAATCGAACGCTCAGGTGGGAGAGCGGACCGAATAGAGACTTGCACCATTCGCACCGGCGAAACGTCTGTGGTTTACGATTGCCCGACACGGCGAGCCTTCTTTCCTGTTGCCTGCTCCCAACGGAGAACGATCACGTCAACGAACTTCGGTTCTATTTCGCAGAGATAAGCCGTGCGCCCGAGCTTCTCGCAGGTGATCAGCGTCGAGCCGGAGCCGCCGAACGGATCGAACACGAGGTCGTTTTTCTTCGTCGAGTTGCGGAGCATTTTCTCGATGAGCGCGACCGGCTTCATCGTCGGATGGTCCTCGTTCCTCTTCGGCCGTGGGACGCGCACCACGGTCGTCTCGAGTTCCTCCACGGAGAGTTTCTCGCCACGGATCTGGTACCACTGATCGCCGAGGCGGAGCCGGTAGAGACCGGGCTCCACTTGCGTGAGCGGAGCCTCGAGCATGAACTCCGCGATGGTCGTGGACTTCCGGTCGCCGTACCACTTGTGCGGAGCGTCCGGCTTCCATCCGTAGAGAATCGGCTCGTGCTGCCACTGGTAGTCCGAGCGCCCGAGGACCATCGCGTCCTTGCACCAGATCAGACAGCCGGAGAGTTTGAACCCCGCCTCGATGAACGCGCCGCGAAAATTCAGTCCCTCCGTGTCGGCGTGGCAAACGTAGACCGCGCATCCGTTCTTCACCACGCGGAACATCACGGCGAACGAGCGGAGCAGGAAGGCGCGGAACTTCGAGTCCTCCATGTTGTCGTTTTTTATTTTCCCGGCGCCGCCTTCGTAGTCCACGTTGTACGGCGGATCGGTGAACACGGCGTCCGCCTTCGCGCCGGCGAAAAGTTTTTCGATGACGAACGGATCAGTGGAATCGCCGCAGATCAGCCGGTGCTTTCCGAGAGTGATCAGTTCGCCGGGGAACGATGTGACCTTCGACGGCGTTTCCGGGACCGCATCCTCTTCGGCGTCCGGGAGCAGACCCCCGTTCGAAATGTCGAGGAGCGCCGAGAGCTCGTCCGCGTCGAATCCGGTCGCTGCCAGATCGAAACCCATCTTCGACAAATCGCCGAGTTCCATCGCGAGGAGTTCCTCGTCCCAATCG
>Ga0247682_1000243_pt1 | contig 18599 bp, 26 predicted proteins | sample CNK23_metaG_FD_190130 | JGI IMG/M metagenome (GOLD analysis project Ga0247682, IMG submission 190130) | Soil microbial communities from Purdue University Martell Research Forest, Indiana, United States - CNK23 | ecosystem: Environmental > Terrestrial > Soil > Temperate forest > Bulk soil...
ATGGCCGCCAACGCGCCATCACACCGAGAGACATGCGCTTTCGCTTCCTCGAATTCATCTTCCGTAATCGTGATCTGTGTGACTACCTGTTCGCGGAGCGTCTGCGGCTTCTCGGCGTCGTCAGTCGCGGCGACAGTCTCCTCTGTGTTCATGCCGCCGCTCCACCGGTCAACACTTGGTAGCCTTCCCATTCAATGTTGCCAGCCAGCCCGGCCGCCGACACGTCGAGCAGGAAGTTTTTTCCCTGCGTCAGCGGCATCCCCGTATCACCGAACGGGAAATCCCATCGCGTATCCACACCTGGAGAAGTGGTCACACGAGCCACCACGATCGGCGTGCCGGCCGAATCCGTAAACGCCCACGATTGCGCGGCATCTGTCGTGATATAGGCAATGATCCGCTGAATGTAAATGGTATGGTTCGCGCTTTTCACCGTCACCAGCGTCGTATCGCCCGTCGCGGCTGTCGCCACGAGGTTGCCTGAGATATCGTGAAAGAACTGGCGTTTCCGGAGTGTGGAATCGGACATAATCGGCTATTTCACCAGCATACGCCGCCGCGCCCCTTCTCAGAGCGCGACGGCGAACAGGTTATGCGCGTGCCGCGTGTCTTACGCGAGAACCGGCGTGACGACCGACCCGATCGTATAGACCACCGTCATGCGCGTCCGTCCAGCTGTCGTCGCTGGCGTGCCCACGGTCACGACGCCAATGACGCTGTAAGCGGTCGGGCAGTAGCCGCCGATCATGTTCGTGGCCTGCTGACCGAACCGGCCAGCCGCCGTCAGATAGGCTCCGTTGACACCGCCCCAGTTGTTCGCGTTCGACGCTTGGAGCCGTTCGCCAAGGATCAGGTCGGTTGCCTTCAGGTTCGTGTTCGTGAACCACCCATTCGCGCTGTTCGCATCACCACAGGTGAAGTTCACCGTGCCGGTCGCGGTCCAGAGCACCTGCGGCACAACGTAGATGTCCAGCAGGGTCGCACCAGCGGGGATCGTGAAGGTCGCCGTGTGCGTGAGCGACGTGGCATCTTCCGTGAACAGCGCCGTCTGCGTGACGATCTGCCCCAACCCGCTCGCGCCGTTGATGACCGGAGACGTGAGCGTCTTGGGACCGGCGAGTGTCTGCGCCGTGCTCGTATCCACGTAGGTCCGACTCGACGTGCCAGACGTGCCCGTGCCGACTACGAGCGCGTCTGTAGAGCCATCGACGTAGGTGCCGTTAGCTCCGGGCAGGTTATCGAAATCGACCGGCGCGCCGCCACCTGATGGCCCACGTTCGATGTAGCGTTCAGGCATCCACAGCATACCGTCCGGCGACTGCCGGAACGTCCGCGGGATCAGCGAGAAGTTCGGAATGCGCATAGTGTCCCTCTCGCGTTATGGCGCGGTGATGCAGAATCCGTCGCCGCCGTCCGTGGTGGACGAAATCGTGAACGTGTCTGCCAGCGTCACGAGCGAGAACCGAATACCGTTCGCGAGCGGGAAACCGTTCGGGCTGATATACAACCCCTCGAGCAGAGTCCCAGGCGCACCGCTGGACACCGCGCCGAGCGGAATCACGAGACGACTCGCGGCGGTCAGGCCAGAAATCGCCGAGTCGGTGCCATCATCGAACAGCTTCAAATACGCGGCCGTCGTGCTGGCGGTCGTGGTCTTGCGAATATAGACCGCATAGAGCCGCGCGGTCGTGATCAGGCCATAGAGGCCGCCCGTCGAAGCCGTCGCGAGGTTCGGCGAGACGGTGCTGTTAATCAGCGACGTGTAACGCAGATCAGGACACGCCTTCGTCCCGGCCATGAACGTCTTGAAGGCGCGGAAGATGGTCTGCGCGCCCGGTGTCGCCCCCGCGAGCGCAACATCGACGCGCTGCCACGTCAGCGATTCAGCTTCCGTCGCGGCGGCGGCGGCCTGATTGGCCCACAGCACGCCTTCCGGCGCTCGGCGGGAGAATAGCGAGAGACTCTTCGAGAACATGCTCATAGCTCCTAGACGGTCGGCCCGTCTGACGTTGGTGAGTCGGCCACATTTGGAACAGCACGTCGCGGCGGATGATACTGAACTGGCTCCATGCTATCCAGTGGAACCATCGCGTCGTCGCCAATACACATCACGGCCACTTCTGTCGATGCTTCTCCGCATGGCACATGAAGCGCTTGTGGCATCCCAGCACTCAGGACGCGCTCGCCGTCCATTGCTTGTTTGAGCCGCCACGCTTCGCCTGTCGTGTGATACACAGTGTCGCGCACTTCGGCGTTGATCTTCTGGCGCTCGGCGTCATCTTTCGCGTCGAGTGCCTTGCCGAACTTACTGCCGCCTTCAAACATCGCCTTACGCATGCCGTCTTCGGTCAGCGGGCCGCCTTCGACCGCCCAGGTATCACGCGCCACCAACTCGCCGACGATGTGCTGGAGAAACCCTTCCGTCCAGCCATCCAAGCTCGCGATCCACGTCACCGGCACGAGATCGTAACGGACAAACATCGCCGTATCGTTCTGATCGTCGATGATCGCGTCACCCGTCAGCCCGCGACTGTATTTCTTCACGCGAGCCAGCCAATGGACGGCCTTCTTCCGACCGGGCAGAATCCGCAAATCGGCATCGAACGACCACAACCCCTGTTGCCACCAGAGCGGCGGCGGTGTGAGGTTATGCGGGTTCGTGTCCGCGATGTAGATTTCGCCCTGGTCCATCGTTAGTCCGTTCGCGTCAATGCGTCCGCTGTCAAATCCGACCGCTCGGCACCGATCCGTGCATCCGCGCGATTCGCCGCGCCGGCATTCCGTCTCACCGCTCGCGCCCCGTCTCCGGACATCTCACGGCGGTTGATGCGCTCACCTGCATCGCTCTGTTCCTGCGGCGAACAATCACCATACGGCGACTTCGCGCCCTTGATACCAACCAGCGACACGAACGCTTGATCGTCACCGAGCGCATCTTCTGACCCGTGCAGCGGGTTCTGCTTATACGCAGCGATGGCGACTTCCATCGGCACACCGCTCGTCTGCCCAGGCTTGAACGTGTAGTGCGCGCCGTTCCACGTTGCGCCAAGCATCATCGCTTTCGTCCGATTGACGACGATGACGGTAGACCCGAAGGATGACGCCTGTTCTTCATTGGGATCGTCTGACACAGTTTCTTACCTCGCTGTAAAACGGAATGATCGCTCGCGGCGAATCGTCGCGGTCATTGGAGCATTCCGCCGTCCGCGAATGTGTAACGCGCCGCTCGGTTCCACCGAGTAATCGAAATCATGAAAGCACCCGCAGTCACAACAGCCCGTCAGGACATTCGACCATTGCGCTTTCCCGGCGATGTCAGGCTGCACGATCACCACACCATTGTTCGTCTGCTGCTGAATCCGATCGCCTGAGAGACGCCACGATTTCGCCCACGCGATCAGACCCAGCATGTGCAGACTCAGATTACTCGCCGCGGACCACAACGAACGTCATCCCACTGAGCCCGTCAAGCCGAGCGCACTTCCCAGGGTTGCGGCAGAAGAGCTGGTAGCGCTTGTAATACCACGCTTCCCACGCGTGACGCGCGTTCGTGCCCGTGCCGTCGCGGACGAGGATCTCACCGCTCGTGCCGGATACCCACTTGCCCTTCTCGGACGTGTAGCGCACGAAATCGCCGCCCTTAGTGTCCACGAGGAACATCTGGCGCAGACCGAGCGTGCGGATCGCCTTGTAGGCGACCGACCCCATCGTCAGATCGCCCTGCTGGAAGGCGTCTGTGCCGCCGTCCGGCTTCGCGCGGCTGGCCGCGTCGGCGTAGCGCCGATCGGCCTGTGTGAGCAGGATGTAGACGCGCCGCACGGAGTGATGCGACCAGATCGCATCGATCTCACCGTCGAGCCGCTGATTCACGATATCCGACACGCGCTGCAAGAGATCGAACGACAGCGCGCCCGTGGACGCCGAGACATACGACCCGTAGTTCGGGTAGAGCGACCGATCGACACCGAAGTAGTTCTGCCGGTAAGTGCCGTCGTCGATCAGCGCGGTCAGCCCCCACGGCGCCTTTTCGTAGGCGGTATCGAGCACGTCCGTGACCGACGTATTGGCCGCCTGCACGACGAAATCGCCAGTCGTCCATGACGGGGCGGCGCTGAGTGTCGCATCCGTGCCGTCCGAGTTGACGGCGGTAACTTTCGGTGTGTTCGCGCGAATCGCACCGTTCGCGGGATTGACCGCCGCGAGCGCCATGCCCTTCTTGATGTAGCGGTTGCCGAAGGCCGACGTGATCGCGACACCTGTGGACGAGATATTGCCGGGCGAATTCAGCTCGAGCGTCGTGCCGCTCGTGGTCGTGTCCACGATGCCGAACACGCCGCGCCCGTCCGTGCCCAGATAGAACTCTTCGCGGTAGGCGATGTCATCGATCAGGCGCTCCATGTTCTCGGTGCGCGTCGAGCGATAAGCGCCTTCCTTCGACGACGAATCATCGAGCTGTTCCTGCGTCACCCGCCAGCGCGCCATAATCTTGCGCTGCGTGATGAAGCCGGTGATGTATTTCTGGTTGTCGGCGACTGGAATCGCCGAATCCTGGCCCACGGCCATCGGCGAATTGTTGCGCTCGACGTGCGCCGACCATTCCTTCCCGCGCCCACCGTTCCACGGCGAGTCCTTCACCTTGAAGGCGTCACGAAGCTGAAACTTTTTCAGCACGCCTTCGGCAATCACGTCTTCGTAGGTGTTTTTGAGCAGGCCGTCTTCGGTCGTGGTGTCTGAACCAGGACCGGCCCAGAGGGTGCCTACCGGCATCACGGCGAAGACACCGAGCAGCATGAACAGCGGGGAGAGACTGAATCGTCGCATTGCGTTCCTCAGACCAAGATCGATCAGCGTCCCGCTTCGAGCGCCCGCTTCTCAGCGTCGTCGAGCATTTCGGGAATTGACATCTTGGAGTAGTCGGGTTTCGGGACTTGCGTGACGACCGGATTGCCGGCCCCGCTTCGCGGCACCGCGCGCCGCTGCATGACGGGAACGGTGGCCAGTCGGCGCGCCGGTTCGATGATGTCGGACTTGTATTCTTGGACGAACTCGGCGATGAGTTTCGGGTCGGCCTGTTCAAATCGCTTCTTGAATGTCGCGTAAGCCTCTGCGTCCTGCGGACTCGGCACCATCGCATCAAACGCCGCGTGCAACTTGCGCTGCTGACCCGGCGTCAAGGTATCCACGCCAATCTCGGCCGCGAATTCCGCGTCGAGGTCGGATAGGAATTTGTCCGTGTGCTGATTCCAGACGTGATCGCGCGCCGCCGTGATCGACGCCCCATCCGCGACGAGCGCTTTCACCTGATCGAGCAATTCCGGCGTGACGCCCTTGAGGTGTGCGAACTGCGGGAGTGCAAAGAACGCCTGCGCGATCTTGTCCGCTTCCGCCGCGTCAGGATCTATCGGCGTGATGCCGGCTAGTGCGGCAATCCGCTTGTCGCGCTCAGAGAGTTGGCTTTTCAGTGATTCCAGTTCTCTCGCGGTGCGGTTGACTGCCGTTTCCGCCGCCTTGTGCTTCTCAGGAGCGACCCAATTCGTGCGATCTTCCTTGAAGCTGTAGGTCTTTTCCGCAGGCGGTGCGTTGGGATCAGCCGGCGGCGCATTTGGATCAGGCGGCGGGGCGTTCGGATCGGCTGGTGGATCAGTCCAGAGGTAGCCGACCGGCGACGTGGTGAAACGTGAACAAGCGCGATCAAACATGGCACATCCTATGTGGCCGGCAGGCCACAGACTTACGCGGAGTTCGTGTGAAACGGTGAAACATGATGTCGCGGACGAAGATACGCGTGATTTCATATCCTGTCAACATGAGTCTTGAAATACTACACACCGACAGCCGGCTGAGGGGTATTCCCAACCGGGGCACTGTTTTGCGCGGAATTCGCCATCGCCTTCGCGGCACCCTGCGGCGGCTCGGCGGCTGGCCCTTGTGCGGGCGCGGCCGGTGCCGACAACTGCTGTGATCGGTCCCATGCCTGCCGCACTTGCGGATCGACCGCGAGGTCTTCGCCCTTGAGCGACACCGTGGTCTTGATAGGTTCTGGCGGTTGCTGCTGCATCTCGGCGACTTTCGATTCCAGTTCTCCGAGATACTTACCGACGAAGTATTTCGCGATTGGCAGTGTGCGAAACAACTGGATCGTATCTTCTGAGACAGCCCACTTCACGAGTTCGGTGCGATGCACACGCGCGTCATACCACGGCAGTAACGTGAACGGGTAATTCGGATCGCTGGACGGATCGGGCGGCACGATTGGCGCGGATGGCGGCACACCGGGCGCACTCGGCGCGGGAGGCTGAGGCACGAATGCCGCCGCCATCGGCTGTGTGACCCACTTAAGAAACGCTTCCTGATTCTGCAAGGCGCAGACGTGCTGTTTATCAATCGTGGGAATCAGATCGGTTTGCCCGAGCTTCTGCGAAATGGCATAGCGCGTATCGGGATCATTCATGTCGATCCCGCCGAGCGCTTTCAGATGTTCGATCGACGCGCGTTCAGCAAGCGTGGTTTTAGGCTTCGTCGAACCATCGGCCACGTCGTAAACCACTTCGCCGTCGAGATCCGCTTTGCGGAACGTCTCAAACGTGTAACCTCGTCCAGCTGAGAGCACCGCTTCGACCCGTTCATCGCGTCCGAATTCGCGTTCAATCTCAATCTGCGACCGGGAGACATCGCGAAAGCAGTTCGCCCGCGACTGGAACGCGCCCGCGAATCGCGCTTCGCCCGCTTCGATCAGGAGTTGCATCGTCGAGAACGCTTCGACGTTCGGCGGCTTGACGCCCTTCAGAATGTCGTTCGTGCCGAGTCCGGCATCGATTTCCAGCGCGATCTGCTGGCGCAAATTCACCCAGGCGCGCGGCGGATCTTGACCGGGCCACTGCTCCGGCTTCCCACCGCCCGGCGCTGGCGCGTATTCCGCCATCAGCCCAGGCATGGCCGGCGAGTCGCCCATCCACTGAATATCCTGCCCCTTCGGTTTGATGATTTGCGGGATCGCCATGCGCGTCATCATCATCTCGTAGATCGAATCGAGCCGATTGAGTTGGTCGAATTTCTGGATCACGGGATCGAACGCGCCAGACGCGATGACACGCCCGCCGACATGCTCATATCCCGCGTGATGGAACGTCCACAGCGGATCGCCCTTCGCGTCATGGTATGGGAGCGGCCCAGGTAATCCTTCCGACTCGCTGTGTAGCACGATCGGATTGGAATCGCCGACCACGCGCAGCACGAGGCCGTCAGGATGTTCCTGTGTCGGTTTTTCCCACAGTTCGTATTCGGCTACGCCTTCTTCTTCGCCCGTCCAACCGCCTGCACCTGACCCGGACGGATTGAGTTCGGTCTGGAATGGCAGCGATTGAAAGATTTGCAGCGAGCGCTCGCCCGGCGATTTCGAAAACTGAATCTTGGGAACGTATTCCTTCAGTTCGGAGTTTTCTTCGTAATAACGCTTGGTGCGCCACCGGAGACGGATCAGGCGATCCACGTCTTTCCAGCGCGGGCGCTGCATCGGGAACGCGACTTCAAGCGGAGACAGCGGCGTCGTCACCACATCGCCTTGCGGCACATGATCCATGCGCGGCTGGCCGTCTTTGCCAATCGCTCGAGTGAATTTGTTCTGTCCGCACGCGGGACACTTTTGCCCAGCCGTCGCAATCGCATCGCTCGTAACTTCAAGGTTGCACGATAGGCACCGCTCATACGGCACGGCGACATACTTGCCGTTGTCGTCATACGAGACGTGATAGATCACGTTGCCGCACACGATGAACCAGAAGTCTCCTTCGTGGAGCACCTGATCCATGTCGTTCGCTTTGTAAAGCACTGGCGCGAGTTTATCCGCCGTCGTCGCGGTCAGCACGGACTGCGCGTTGTTTTTCAGCGGGCGCACGTCCACGCCGAGTTTAGCGGACGTAAACATGGACCGAATCGCTTGCAGTCCTTCTTTCGGCTTCGCGGTCACCGGCCGCGGCACACCTTTGGCGATGCGCGCATCCATCCAGCCGTTCGAGCGGTCATAGACGCCGAGCCACTGACGCATGTTGACGTAGTGGATATTGCGCGTCCACAGCCGCTCAAAACGCCAGCGATCGGCGAAGCATTCCCGCTTCGCGCGGTTGAACCGTTCGAGGTATTGCGCGTCAGTCGTGTCCGGCTGGCCTGACGAGATGAGGCCCGGAGCCTTACCAGCCAACGACGGCACCATTGCGAGGCTCGCCGCCATTCAGTTAGCCGACTTTCCGTGGCGGTCCGTAGTTCACCGTGCCGTCTGGATTCCATCCGCTAGGCGCGTGCTTCGGATCGTCTTCGAAGATCGACGCTGACGCGTTCAAGGCTGCGATCGGATCGTCTGAAAGTGACGCGGCTTCGGCGCGTGGCGTGCTGAAGGATGGCACGGGAATCTCGATGTCCGTGAGTCGTCGAAACGTCAGCGCGCGTTCCTTTTCGAGCTGGTTGACGCGCGAGATGAGAAATTCAATCGTGGTCTGTTGCACGTCACAACGTCGGCTCAGTTCTTCGCGGCGTCCGCGTTCTGTCGCGAGTTCATCTAAAGCACGCCGATGCGTCGTGGTTGAAACAATCACTTCGGATAACTCGAACGGTCGATACCGAGGTAGGTATTCCGATACGTGCCGTCATCGACCAATGCCGGTAGACCCCAGAACGTCACTTCCGCATACGGGACCGATGGCGCGGCCACGATCGGCGCAAGATCCAGCATCGGACTGAGCGAGACAGCCGCGACGCCAAGTCCGAGCGCCTGAAGGAAGGACCGTCGATTCATGCTGTTTTCGCCGCTATCCTAACACGCCTAGTCCCAGATGGTCTGGCTTTTCGACCATTCCGCTACCCGGAACGGCCATTGGCCGCCAAGCACGTAACGACCAGCAGCGGCTGCCGTCACAGACTGGCGCACGTTTAGTGCAATGTTTCCGAAGATGGTATGCGCCGCGCCGCGCGCCAGTTCCTCAAAATGCGCGTCCAGATCTGGCCAGCCGATGCCACGTCCAGCGCCTTCAAGCACTGGTAGACTGGTCGTTAGCACGATTGGCGCATATTCGCGCGGCACTAGGCGGTTTAATGCATCGATCATCATGTCCAAAGTCAGCGCGCCACTAGACGACTGAACATACGACCGAAAGAACGGATGATCAGAGCGCTTTAAATCGTTGAAGGTATAGGCCATGTTCTTCTCTAATTCTGCGCGCCCCAGAAATCGCCCATCCCCATCGGTGGCACGTCCTGCGTCTCGGCCGCTTCACAGCGCGCCAAAAACTCGATTTCTCCACGCGTCTTGTCGTCCAGTTGCGACAGGTCACGCCCAGATGCTTTAGGCGCAATCGTCGGCGGTTCAGGCCGCGACATCAGGAGATACCGCAGCGCCTTCGCCGCAATCGTCGGCCCGTCGCAATCTTCTTTGTTCGTCGGATGCTGCACAACTTGCGGAAGCGTGCGGACTAGCGATTCACAGTCCGGACTGATGATCAGCGCTGGCGTCTTGATCCCGTCATGCTCCATCGGGTGCAGCCAGTGCTGCATACGTTGCCAGCCGTTGACCGCCGCATGGTCGGAGTTGAACACCGGTAACCCAGCATTGTAAAGCGTCTCAAAGACGCCTTCCCCGATCGGATCGTCTGGCACATCGCTCGGCGGATTCGCCCAGACCGTGCTCACCGCAATCTTGGCTTGCGTGAGTCGCTCGACGATCGCCCGTCCCACCACACTCGCCACGGTCGTGATGAAGGTGTGCTCGCGTTCGATATAAATACGCCCGTCCGGCAAGACGACGGCTTGCAGGAAAATACCCCCGTTGAAATAGCCCCACTGCAAGCCTCCGATGCGCGGTAGCGTGATCGGTACCTCTCTCGGATCGAGTCGCTTTACATGGAACGCGGGATCGAACGCGCGGAAATACTGACCCACCACCGCGCACCAATCTCCGTCGAGGAGTTGTCGGCGGCGTTCTGGTTCGTATTCATACAACCGATTTTCATAGGTTGTATACGTCCCGTCTGGGTCCATGTAGTAGGGATTGTCGTAGAGACTTGCGCTGATGTAGGTGTAATCGTCGGGGTTGTAGCGCGGGTTTTCGTCGAGTGGCACTTTCTTTGTGATGAATCGTGTCACGCAATATTCGTGACCCGGACCACCAGGATTCGTCGTTAGCACCATGCGCCCGATGCGATCCACTTTGGGATCGTTCCGGACGCGGCCCGCGATGCCGACGAGTTGCGTCTTGAGCATCCGCGTGGCTTCGTCGCCGTGGAAGAAATCGTAATCTTCTGACAGGTATTTTTCTTCGTCGCCGGGATGCTGGCAGTGGCCGAAGATACATTTGCCGAGCGTCTTGGCGTGTGTGAGCACGGGTGGATTACCCACCATCTTGAACACGGTTTCTCGATAGGCGGCATTCAACCGCATGATCTCGCGTTCCAGTTTGTCCATGTGCGTGCGCTTGAGTTCTTCGCGCTCGCGCCGCACGAGGATGGATCGGAAATCTTCGGTGTCGTCGATGCTGCGGAGCATCTCCCAGCGCGCCGAATGGCTTTTGGTGCCGCCGGCCGATCCGCCCCACAGCGTGTTCGGCGTTTTTGTGGCGTGGAGCGTGACACCCTTCGGTGTCGGGAGATAGAGCCACGTAACCGACGTGTCCCCGATATCGATATCGGTGGCGCGCTTCGCACTTTTCGTGACGCCAAACCCGTAGACGTAGCGGTCGTATTCCAGATATTGCCGGATGCGATCCGCCGTCCACCCGTCATGTTGGGAGAGCCAGCACGTCCACTCGACGGTGCCCCATGTATCGACGGACGGCCAGATTGTGCCGTTTGGAGGAATGAACCGAACCTGTCCGTCTGTCGTCACATGGACCGCGTTTAAACGAGTTTCGCCGCGATGGCGTCCACCGCCGCACCCTGCGCCGCGAGCTTGTCGGTGACGGCCTGATCGTCGGCAGCCGATGCGCTCTGATGTGACGCGACGAACGCATCGACCTTCGCGCTCAAATCGCTGATTTTCTGGTCCTGCGCGGCGAGAGCGTCTGAGACTTTCTGAGACACGGCCATGATCTGCTCCTCTAGTTCGATGAGAAATTCAAGAACGTGGGCGAGCGTGCGGAGTTCGCGTGCGCGCCCGTGATGCGCGTGGTGTGTCTCCGGTTTCGACTTTGGCGCGGGACGTTTCGCCATACCTGAAATACCTTACCAGAAATCACGTTTCTCTGATCGCAAATCCGTATTGCGCCTCGACGTGCGCCTTCGTCCGTTTGTAAAGTGGCGTGCGAACGCCTTTGGAATCTTCGCGGACGGAAAGCCCGATTCCGCTGGCGTCGGGATATTCCAGATAGGTGAAATCCGCGATCCATCTGCCGATCGTGATGTCATTCACGATCAGCGGAAACGGGATCTGGCGTTTCAATGCTGACACGCGGCCAGCCGCCGCCATGTGCTTCAATTCGATCCAGCGCTTCGCTTCTTTGGTGCTCCCGAACCATTCCCCGATGATACCAACCGCCTTCGCCGCATCTTTCAGTGAGCACTTCGCCGGCAGTGCGAGCGTCCGCGCTAACAGCGTGAGCTTCTGAATATCGTCCTTCGTGTAGAGCGTGAGATCAGCGCTCACGATGCATGGAACGGCCCGATACTTATGGCCCTTCTGCGGCTTCGTGCTCCATTTTTTTTTAGGCGGGACATGCGCCGGCAGTTTCGTGCCGCGCCGAGCGTTGATCGCGTCTACATCCGCTTGGGTCCATGATGGAGCCATTAGACAAAACTCCATGTCTTGCCCTTGCAAACAGCCCTGATTGTGGTCGGATCGACACCATAGCGCTTGGCTAGTCGCTTCCATGAGCACGGATGGCCGCGAACGCCCTTGACAGCAATGGAGCGTATCTCTCTAACGTCAGACTCGGTTAGTTTCGCCGCAGGCTTCTTGATGCCTCTAGCGTGTCGCAACTTCGCAACGCAATCAGCGATGTTGTCGGCGATAGTTCCAACCGATAAGTGCGCCGGATTTACGCATTTACGGTTGTCGCACGAATGCATCACGACGAGGCCAGACGGTATCGGCCCGTAATGTTGCTCATAGGCATATCGGTGTGCCTTGAAAACCTTGCTATTGGCCGCATACGTCCCATAACCACACTTACGAATCGTTCCGGTCCATTCCCAACAGCCTTCGGTTCTCACGTAATAACTCTCGAAGGGACGCGGCTCTCGGAACCATCCTCTGAGCTGCTTAGGAACATCGAAGCCAGCGCTTCTGGCCTTGAATCGACCAATTGCGGTAGCTAGATCGAAATCTTCCAGTCGTCGCGACTGCTTCGTCATTTCTTGTCTATCTTAGGATAAGAATCGATTACTTTTTTACGCCCGCCGAAGCGTTCGTTGCCGACGATTCTGTTTTCTTCGGCTCTCGCCTGCCGCTGAAAGCCTTCCCGAGTCGCTTGGGCATCGGGTGTGGCCCACCAGGAATTCTTCGGCGGGATCTTCTTCGGAACCACCGGAATAGGATCGGTAAACTTCATGGCTAGAGTTTCTTCAGCGAGAACTTCTGGCCATTCTTGTTGATCAATCCGGCCGCCTTACACGCGGACACATACTGCGGCACGGTTTTTCGGTTATAGCCCGTAGCAATCGCGAGTTGAGAGGTATTCATCTCGCCATGCAATAGCAGCGCATCTATCACTTTGCCGGGACCGAGGCCGAGCTTTTCTTTCCAGTTTTCCCACACTGCCGCCGTGCGATCATTCACCGGCCCTGACGCGGCTGACGGTTCCTCCACGCCAGCCGCGTCCAGTTCACCGAACACCATCTGTAGCGCCTGATAGAGTGGCCCGAGTTGCTTTCGCAGATTCGCGAGCGCACGCGCCGCGTCTCGCTTCGCGGCAGACACTTCACGCTGCGCGTCTCGCAACTGCTCGCGGAGTGTCTGAATCTCCTCTCGCATGTTGTTGTATTCTTCATCGGCCGCGCTGTGGTAATCGGCTTCCACGACGCCTTCCAGAAGTCTCATGCTTTACCTCCACCGAGCGCGATAGGTGTCAGCCTGAAAATAGCGCATCCAGACGACGGCATTTCGGACAGACGATAGCGAGCTTCTCGCAGAGTCATCGGATCGGTGCAGCAGTAAGGATTCGGCTTGGCTTTCCGACCATAGAGCGTGTTACCGCTGCGGATATATCCAACGACATACTGCCGTTGCCGCTTCTTCCACTGACGCCGAGCCGACGTGAGCGTCATGCGGATGCCTCAATTCCGTCGCCAGCGGCCAGCGCCAAGAAGCTCTTAAACGAACGCTCCAACACCGCCGACGTGCCGCAGCGGTCAATCTGGCGCATCGCCTTCAGCGTGAACGCAATCGCCGCGAGGTTCAAGCGCACTTCCTTGAACGTGTCACACGCGATCACATGCTGCGGCTCCGCCAAGAGCCGATGTGCCCATCGCATCGCGTTGTCCCGATGCTTCGAGAGCGCGAGGAACATTTCCCGATCGCCACCGCCCGGCTTGTCCGGATGATATTGCGCGGCCAGCTTCCGAAAGGCGCTGTTGATTTCGTCATCGCTCGGCGCGGGGCTGTCAATCTTGAGCCCGTCCTGCCATGAGAAATCTTCCGTCATGGGCAGCGAGAAATAGATCGCGACCCCCACATCTCGGACCTGAGACACCGCCGTCGCGACCATCTGCCCGCGCACGCTGAGCGGCACATTGGTGGAAATGATCGCGATCGGAGCCTTGCGCCGGTCGAGTTCCTTTGCGAGTTCTTCGCGGTAGTCGTTCGCGCTGCGCTTCCATGAGTTCATCGTGCGCTGATCCGCGAGTCGCGTGCGCGGCCAGTCAGCAGGCCACGACAACGGATAAGATTCTTTCTTCTCGGACACATTCGCCATTCGTTGACTCCTCTCGAAAGTTATGCAGTATTCCAGTCTGTGCCGCGCCGCAGTCGGCCGGTATGTTTCCGTCTCGCATCATCGTAACTGCGGGTGAAAGCTTTGCGTTTCTCACATTCCCGCTCATGACTCGACAAGATCAGCGCGGAAAAACATTTCTGTCCACAGTAGACACAGGAGAACCAGACACCGGTAAGCAGATGACCGCGGCGCACCAGCGGCATGATGACAACCGCTACCGTAATCCGTGTTTAGCGTAGCGCTCTAACATGGCGATAACGACAAAACGTAGGGACCGCCCTTCAGCGGCTGCCCTCCGTTTCACGCGAATCCAGAGATCGTCAGGAACCTTACGAAGGAGATACGTCACTGGTTTCGTATTCCTTCACGAAGTCAAGCACGCGCTCTGACCAGCCGTCGATATGCACCCATGGCCCATAGCCCACGCCGTGCTGATTGTTCGCCACGTTGATCATGTAACCCTTCGCGGTCGGATTCGGCACACGATCCGCCGACTGCTCATCCGTGATCACGATCAGGCGATCCAGCTGTTCCTGATTGAGCCGCGCCACAGACGCACCGAGCATGGTGCTGCCATGCTGCTGAGAACGGCTGATCGTCTCGACCAGCGCGAGGCCCGCATACGGCGGCACTTCCACGAGATTCGCGGAGAACGTGAACACACGCGGAAATTCACAGACCGCTGACGCCAGCACCGCGAGTCCCGACGCGACATCAACACGCTTCATCTCCGATTTTGCGGAGAGCGCGTCATCCATTGAACCAGATACGTCTACGAGCACGCCCGTGCGGCCGGGAATCTTCGGCATGTCTGCAAGGCATCGCTGCATCGCGCCATCCAAATCGCGCACGAACTGCGGCGCGTGGCGCAGCGCGGCGACGAAGCGAAACGGCAGCACCTTACCGAATCCGCCCGCGAACCGCTCACGCATCAGCGCCGTATCGACGTTCGCCGCGATCATGTTGCGGAGATTTCGCAGGAAGGCGAGGCCGCCCAACTTGCGTTCTTTCAACAGCCGTTCAAACGTTGCTTTCTTATCCGCGCCGGCAGAGAGCGCGACCTCCCAGGTATCCGGCGACGGCAGTTCGCCCGCGATGAGCGATTTCCATTCCGCCGACTGCTCGGTATTCGTCGGCTTGCTGTGGACGATGCGGAGCACGTCACGAAGTTTGACGGCGTTAGGACGGTCGTATTTCGCTAGCGTCTCCGCGCTGAACTTGCGAAATGCCTTCGCGAGTCCGCGCTTTGAGCCCGCTGACAGCGGCTTGCGTCCGTCCTTCCAGTAGATCGCGAGATACTCCGTGAGTTCGTCCGGTCGCTGCACGCACGATTCCAGCGCGGCAGCGACATAGGAGCCGTTGCCCTTCACGCGAGCAAGTTCGCGAATCAGGAACAGCGGCATATGCCGCAGATACATGCGCGACCGACATTCGACGGCGAGTGCTGCGACATCCTGCGGCTTACAGAGCGGAATCAGCGCGGCTACACGCTCGGACTGTTTGGAACCTTTCTCGTAAAAGGTATCTTCAAACAGGAGCGCAGAGAGTGCCGAGCGCCGAAGTTCCTGCAATGGCGAAATGTGTCGTGCGGGTCCACCTTCGTGCGTGTGAACCGGCGGCAGGACAGCGGATCGATTCGTTCGCATCTAGCACTCCTTGAAAAGCTGCGGGAAACTTTGTGAGCGCGGATTCTATTTCTGCTGCTCTAACCAACTGAGCTACATCCGGCGACCCGAATGACCGGACTCGAACCGGCGACCCGCAGAGTATGATGAAGTAACCGCTCTCTACACCACGCAGCACCGAACAACGGCAGGAAACTGGCGATTGCGGTGACAAACGTGCGCTGTCTTTCGACCCGCTTCCGTCCTCCAAAAGGAAGTAACCGCAATCTGCACCATGCCGTCAAAACTTAAATCGCCGGGAAAGGTCGAGTCTGGTTAGCCGGTTACCCGGCATTCTTTGAGCAAAAGAAGTAACCAACCTCTGCACCACGGCGACGGAACTGATTATCAATAGGTCATCCGCTGATGTCAAGTGGATTTATTTAGCCTTCGTCTCCGCGCTCGAGATTCACGGTTCCGATATTCAGTAAGTGTCGTGCGGCCGCGAGGCTGATCAGGAATTCTTCCATATCATCGCCGTCCCAAGATTCCACAATTTTGCGCAACAGCGCCACGGACAATTCCGGATTGATCAGGCGATGCGTGCGCGGGCGATGTTCGCCGGCCATTACGAACGATCCTCGCCGCCCCAGCCATCTTCCTGTTCCATCTTCGTCGCCAGCGCGTCGAGCATCCGAGCCGCATCTGCGCGGCCTGAAAGCCTACAGACGCCAAGCGCGGCTAAGGTCATGCCGACACAGCGCCGCCGTTCACGCTGGACGGCGTTTTCGATCATCTCTTCAAAAGGCTCATGGTCGGTGCTGGTGCTCATATTATCTCTGTCTTGATTAACTACAGTGTCCTATTTTTACTACTTTCTTCTAACGGTATAACATCCCCCCTTAGGGGGGGGGATTTGTTATATACCAATCTTCAGAGTGTTATATAACAGTTATATGTATTACTACGATGCATTATCCTTTAGTCCGTATAAAAGAACTCCACTTGCGCCCTTGAACGAAACAATGTTGTTTTTGAGCCGTCCAAGACTCACGCGAATGGTCTTTTCAGCCGTGGCGGTATGTTCCGCGATCTCGTCCGCGCTCTTAGCCCCGTCCTTGAGGCAGCTCAGCACCTTTTGCCGAACGCTCAACTTGTCGCACAGGTCGGGATAGTCCGCGATGTCGGTCGGCGCGATGATGACTTCGGTGCCTGGGAAGGAGAATTTGACAGCGCGGGCTTCTTGGAGTCGGCCTGTGTTCGCTTTGCGGTGAAAGAGCCCGACGCCGAAATCTCCCGTCGATGATGCCGCTTCGGAACGCTTGACATACCAAATATTTCGAGCGCCGTTAGACCAGAACACCGAGCCGAACGGCTTCTGATCGCCTTGCTCGGATTTATTGATGTGCGCGATGTGCAGACTACCAATTGAGCCGAGAGCTCGCACCGCCGCAAAGTATTTCAGTGCGGAGTCGGAATCTTCCGGAGCCCCTCCGCAGGCAAAACCCACCGAATCACAGACGAGATACGTGATCTTGAGTTGATGGATCGCTTGCTTCAGGAAACTGACATCGTTCGCCAGCGGCTTTTGACAGCGCCGATAGTAGAGATTCGGAATCGCCGGAATCGGCCCGACGATCTGCCGCAGACGTTGCGCGTGGTCCTCGGAAGCAAACTCCCAATCGCAATACAAGACGTTGTGACCCGCTTGCGCGAGGCCAACCGACGCATAAAGCGAGAGATAGCTTTTACCGCATCCGCCGTCACCGAACCAGATTGTCGGCAAGCGATGGAGGAGCGGTAATCCGGCCGCTTCCAGCTCCGATCTTGATTCAATCGGCGCTTGGATGCTTTGCAGGGCAATGATTGCTTCGCCGCGCTCCTCATGTTCAAGGACGCGGTGACACAATTCCTCGACGAGCCCCACCCAGTCGATTTCTTCAGCGCGTGCGCGTTCACTGAGATGCCGCGCTCGGTCCTGTCGTGACTTCAGGCTAGACAGGTTGAAATCCGCGCTCGAGATGATGTTGTCGGAAACGGTGCGAGCGCCAGCGAATGCGGCCCTCACGGTCAGGAGTCCAAATGTCTCATCAAACCGTGAGCGAACCCGCGTGATATCGAACGTGATCGATAGGTCGGAGATGTGCAGCGAGTATCCGACACCTGGAACAGCATCAAACTCACGATTGAGTCCGCGCACACTTTCAGGCTTACGCGGTTTCGTGCGAAGGAAGTCTGTAGACTTCGCCGGCAGAATCTTCGCGGGACCGAGTGGCGGGAGCTCGGAGTCAAGGATGCTCATCGCCGCGCCGCCGTCTCTAGCGTGTAAACATACGCAATAGAACGGTGCGCGAGGTCTAGCATCTCCGAGAGCATGAGTCGAACGATTCGCAGTTCTTGCTCGGCACGCGATAGACGCAATTCAAGATCCACCACATCGGCAGCGAGCAATTGCGCCGCGGAAGTATCGAGGGTCGGCACAGTCGCCTATGCCGCCTTAACGTATTGCGCGATGGCTTTCGTGACGGCAGCTTGAAGCGTGATGCCCTCGACCGCAGCTTGCACCTTTAGGCGCTGCCACAGGTCGGCAGGCACTTGCCGAATGTTGACGGATTTCATTGCCGAGGTGTCCATAGACCCGGGACTGTATAGAAGGATTAGGAGTCTGTCAAGAGGTAGAAATGAGCACTCGGAACACCGAAATGGCGATTTCGCGCAGGAGCGGCGATCGGCGGGTCGGTAAGGGTCGCGGCAGGGAAACGGAAACGGAGCGAGCCTAGCGAATCCTCGTTAATTCTAGCGGTATGTCCGTTTCCGGGATTTACTTACGGTTAGGCTGTGTATAAGTGGGCTAACTTGATATGTGATAAATCGTGCTAGTGTCTCATAATGAGGCTTGACAGCACAGAAAGTCGTGCTAGGCGAGCGATTGTAGGCGTAAAGCCAATAGACAGAACGAGAAAAAAGATATTGACAAGACGCGCCGAGTATGAATCAGTCCTATTGGTTAGACACAGCATAAATAAGTCTTGACGTGAACAATGAGACGTGCGAACCTTCAATGTCTCGGTATGCAAAGCATA
>Ga0247682_1000255_pt1 | contig 17675 bp, 13 predicted proteins | sample CNK23_metaG_FD_190130 | JGI IMG/M metagenome (GOLD analysis project Ga0247682, IMG submission 190130) | Soil microbial communities from Purdue University Martell Research Forest, Indiana, United States - CNK23 | ecosystem: Environmental > Terrestrial > Soil > Temperate forest > Bulk soil...
CTCTTCATCAACGAGATGGTGGTGCCTCTCGACGTTCGGATCGAAGACCACGCTGTCCTCGGCCAGCGTGAGCGCACGCAGCAGCCCCTTCTCCACGAAGAGGTTCAACGTGTTGTAAACGGTGGCGCGAGAGATGTACGGCACGCGCGCCTTGACCCTGTTCCAGACCAGGTCCGCCGAGGGATGCTCGACGGTCTGGAGAACGTAGTCCGCCACCGCCACCCGCTGCGCCGAGGGCTGGATTCCATGGTTCTGAAGAATGGTCACGCTGTCTGGCACGGCGATTAGACTAGGTCTAAAGTTGGAGGATGTCAAGTTAGGCTTTCTACTGACAAGACGCCGAGGTACACTCATCCCATGCGAACGGCCCAGGTAAGCGAGTTGAAGGAACGGCTGGACGAGGTGATCGAGGCGGTGAAGAACGGGGAGACGGTTGAGATTCGGGAGGGAGAGGCAACGGTTGCAGACGTTGTTCCCCGCACGCCTCCCGGCAAACACGAGCCCTTTCCTGAAGATTTTTTCACCCGCCCGCTACCGAAGGCTTCTGCCAGCGTGCTCGATCAACTTCTCGAGGATCGTCGGACGGGCCGTTGAGATTCTGGGATTCGTCGGCACTGATTCCGCTCATCATTGATGAACCGTCATCGACGGAGATTCGTCGGTTATTGATGCGCGATTCGCACATCATCGCTTCGTACTTGACCCCTGTTGAAATCACGAGCGCGCTTTGGCGCCGGCGTCACCACAACGAACTAGACGTCGCTGCTCATCAGCAAGCGGATGTTGCATTCGCGCAGATTACCCAGCGTTGGTCCACGATGCCCGCGTCCGAGGTGATTGAACGCGCCATCGACCTGTTGGCACGTCATCCTTTGCGCGCCGCGGATTCCGTCCAACTAGCGTCTGCGATGTACGCCAGGGAGAGATTCGGACAGCTCCCTTTCGCAACGCTCGATCGCGACCTCATCGTCGCCGCCCGTGCCGAAGGCTTCACCGTTCTGCCCTAGATTCCCTCATTCAGCAAGGGTAGAGGTGGCAATTCGTCTAGAATCGCCACACCGTTAACAGACACGCATCGTTCCCCTCGTGGCGAGCCAATGAACTGGGAGACCTTTCTTCTCGACAACCTTTCGCTGATCGACGGCGTCACCGCGTTCGTCAGCCGGAAGTACGGCCTCTCGGGCGCCGACGCAGAGGATTTCGCCTCGGCGGCCAAGCTCAAGCTGATCGAGGATAACTACGCCGTCCTGCGTAAGTTCGAGCATAAGTGCTCTCTTCGCACATATTTAACAACCGTCGTCTCGCGCCACTATCTCGACTTGAAGATCCACGAATGGGGCAAGTGGCGGCCGTCGATGCGCGCCCGCCAGGGGGGCGACGCGGCGATCTATCTGGAGCGTCTGGTCAGCCGCGACGGCCTCGGCCTGACGGAAGCGTCGACGATTGTCCGTCAAAAATATACGGAGCTCGACTCTCGGGCGCTGGAAAGGCTGGCCGCATCGATCGTGGTGCGGCAGCCGCGGCGCTCGGCGAACGTGGAGCGGACGGAGGAGATGCGTGAGCCCGCATCGGAGGCGTCAGCGGAAGATGAGTTGCTGAGTGGCGAGCGCGAAGTCGCGGCACGCCGCGCCAGCGCCGTACTGAGCCGGGAACTGGATCGCCTTCCGCCCGAGGATCGATTGATCATGAAATTACGTTTCATCGACGCGATGAAAGTCTCGACGATGGCCAGATTGCTGCACGTTGACCAGAAGCAACTCTATCGCCGCATCGACCGCCTGGTGGCCTCCCTGCGCGAAGCCCTTCTTGCCGCCGGCGTGGGGATGAGCGACATTGGAGACATGCTGATCCATGGCGCCGACGCGCTGCACGTCGACTTCGGCCCCAACGGATCCTCGCAGGTGCCGGCATGACGATGACACTCGCCCATCCCGCCGCCGAGGACCTCGGGCGTTTCGTCGAAGGAACGCTCGATGATGCCGGCCGCGCCGCCGTCGTCACGCACATCGCGGATTGCGATGAGTGCAGGATTGTGGTGGTGGACGTGGCGGAGTTTGTCGAACCGGCCGTCGAGCATTCGGATCGGCGGTGGTGGGTAGCCACCGCAGCGGCAGTCGCGATCCTAGTTGGCGCCACATTCATCTGGAATGCTCAGCGCGACCCTTTGACGCCCGTTATCGAAGCTTCCGCACATCAAACCAAACGGCACGTAGAAGCGCGACTGAGCGGTTTCCAGCACCGTGATTGGAGTGCATTGCGAGGCGGAGGTGATCAAAGTGAGTCGGACCTGCAGGAGTCGGAGTTGATTGTGAAAATCGCAGAGGTCCTGGATCGACAAGGAGATGATCCAAAGACATTGCATGCGAAAGGGGTCGCGCTTCTCCTCGAAGCAACGATAGATAAAGAAAGCAAGCCCAGCGAGATTCTCGAAAAGCGGGATCGTGCTGTACGGACTCTCCGCGCTGCTGCGACCGGTGCACCCACCAATCCCAGATATCAAAGCGATTTGGCCGCAGCGATGATCGCGACTGGGCAGCAAGACCCAGGTAAACTTCAGAGTGCCGTCCACATCTGCGATCAGGCTTTGCGCATCGATCCTCGCTCTCGCGAAGCTCTATTCAACCGCGCTCTTGCCCTCGATTCGCTCGCGAGAGAAACAAACGATAGAGACCAGAGTCAGAAGGCGATAGCTGCCTACGATCTTTACCTCGCCGTTGATTCTTTCTCGCCTTGGGCGAACGATGCCCGAAAGAATCGCGATCGAGTCCAGTCAACCATCCAACCCTGAATTTCCCCGCGCTACACTTCGTTCTGCATCACCTCTCCCATGTTCGACAAGTTCCACGATGAATGCGGTGTCTTTGCCGTTCTCAACCATGAGAACGCGGCGAACATCGTCTATCTCGGGTTGTATGCGCTGCAGCATCGGGGGCAGGAGAGCGCGGGGATTGCCTCGGTGTCGTCGGACCGGAGGCGGTCGGAGACGAACATCGGGGAAGCGAGCGGGGCCTCGAGCGGGACCGGGGAGCAGATCATCGCGCCGGGGGCGCCGCAGATCCACTCCGAGAAGGAGATGGGGTACGTCGCCGAGATCTTCACCGAAGAGCGGCTGCGGCGGCTGCCGGGGGACATTGCCATCGGGCATGTCCGCTACTCGACGGCCGGAGGGTCGATGCTCTGCAACGCGCAGCCTCTCGTGGCCTCCACCAGCAAAGGGCCGATCGCCCTGGCGCACAACGGCAACCTCGTCAACGGGGCCGACATCCGGCGGCGGCTGGAGGCGGACGGCGCCATCTTCAACACGATGTCGGACACCGAGGTCATCGTCCATCTGATCGCGCGCTCGAGGGAGACCGGCCTCGAAGCGGCGCTCGTCGACGCGCTCTCGCAGGTCAAAGGAGCGTATTCCATCGTCCTGCTCGCGCCGGGCCTCGTCTATGCCGCGCGCGATTCGTACGGATTCCGCCCCCTCGTCCTCGGCAGGCTCGGCGACTCCATCGTCGTCTCCTCGGAGACCTGCGCTTTCGACCTCATCGAAGCGGAAACGATTCGTGAGGTGCGGGCCGGCGAAGTGATTGCCATCGAATGTGCCGAGCCGGTGCCGCGCGTGCGCGTCGTCCACGAGTTCGCGGGGCCGCGCGAGGCGCGCTGCATCTTCGAGCATGTCTACTTCGCGCGGCCTGACTCCGTCATCTTCGGCAACAACGTCGCCGAGGTCAGGAAGCGGTTCGGAGCGCAACTGGCGAGGGAACATCCGATCGACGCCGACGTCGTCATCCCCGTCCCCGACTCCGGCGTCTTCGCCGCGCTGGGGTACGCACACGAATCAGGCATTCCCTTCGAATTCGGCCTGGTCCGCAACCATTACGTTGGCCGGACGTTCATCGAACCGAAGCAATCGATCCGAAGCTTCGGCGTGAAGGTGAAGCTGAATCCCGTGCGAGAGATCGTGGCCGGAAAGCGCATCGTCCTGATCGACGACTCCATCGTCCGGGGCACGACGTCGAAGAAGATCGTCCGGATGCTGAAAGACTTCGGGGCGCGGGAAGTGCACATGCGCATCTCCTCTCCGCCGACGACCGGACCGTGCTACTACGGGATCGATACGCCGCAGCGCCGCGAGCTGATCGCCAGCGCGCAGTCGGTCGACGAGATTCGCGCCTTCATCGAAGCCGATTCCCTCGGCTATCTTTCCGAAGAAGGCATGCTCGCGGCCGTGCGCAACGATGACGATCCGCGGCGTCTCTACTGCACGGCGTGCTTCACCGGAAAGTACCCGGTGCTGCACGAAGAGAGCGAAGCGGTCCTACAGGCGTGATTGCACGGCGCGATCGGCGAAGTGATGGTCCGCCAGCCGCTCCGGCAGCACCGCGGCGGAAACCGGCCGGCTGAACAGATAGCCTTGCGCGGCGTCGCAGTTGCGGCGGCGGAGGAACGAGAGCTGCTCCTCGGTCTCGACACCTTCGGCGATCACGCGCAGCTTGAGGGCGCGGGCGATGCCAACGACGGCGGAGACGATGGCGGCGTCGCCCTCGCTCGTGGCGAGATCGCGGATGAAGGCGCGATCGATCTTCACCGCCGTGATCGGGAAGCGCTTCAGGTAGTTGAGCGATGAATAGCCGGTGCCGAAGTCGTCGATGGCGATGGAGACGCCGAGATCGCGGAGCGCCTGCAGTACTTCCACCGTGGCCTCGGCATTCTGCATCGCCGCGGTCTCGGTGATCTCCAGTTCGAGCGCGGCGGCATCGAGACCGGTCTCCGCGAGAACGCGGCGGACGCTTTGAACGATGTCGTATTGCTGGAACTGCCGCAGCGAAAGATTGACGGCCATGAGAGGCAGCTCGATGCCGGCGTCGAGCCACGCGCGCATCTGGCTGCAGGCGGTGTGAAGGACCCACTCGCCCAGCGGCAGGATGAGGCGGCTCTCTTCCGCCATGGGGATGAATGCCGACGGATGCACCAGTCCCCGCTCCGGATCGTTCCAGCGCACCAGCGCTTCCACTCCGACCACGGCGCCGCTGGTCAGGCTCACCTGCGGCTGGTAATGAAGAACGAGCTGCCCCTCGGCGATGGCGCGCCGCAGGCGGGTCTCGAGCGACAGCCGCTCGACGGCGCGGCGCTTCATGTCATCGGTGCAGAGCTGGTACGTGTTGCGGCCGGCCTCCTTGGCGCGGTACATGGCGCTGTCGGCATTGCGCAGCAGCGCCTCGGCATCGGAACCGTCATCGGGGAAAAGAGCGATCCCGATGCTGGCAGAGACTTCGACCGAGGTTCCGGCGATGGTCAGCGGTTGTTCGACAGCTTTGATGATCTTCTCGGCCACGTTGACCGCATCCTCGGGGTGACGGAGCTCGGCCAGGATGATCGTGAACTCATCGCCGCCGAGGCGCGCCACCGTGTCATCGTCGCGCACGTTGGCGCGAAGGCGGATGGCCATCTCCTGCAGAAGCTCGTCTCCGGCCTCGTGGCCGAGCGTGTCGTTGATCGACTTGAAATGATCGAGATCGACGAACATCACCGCCAGCGGCTTGCCGGAACGGCGCGCCCGCGAAATGCTCTGGGTCAGGCGATCGGCGAACAGTTTGCGGTTCGGCAGATGCGTCAGGACGTCGTGGTAGGCATGAAACTCGATCTGTTCCTCGGCGCGCTTCCGGTCGCTGATGTCGACGACGGTCGTATGGATGCGATCCCCGGCCATCGTCAGGTTCATCAGTCCCCAGATGGCCAGGCCGTCCTTCTTCCGCAGCTCGAGCTCCACGCTGTTGAGCGTCGGCGAGTCGGCCAACACCGACAGGAGATCCGTTCGTTGTGACGGGCGCGCGTAGAGCCGGCCGGCCTCGAGACCGATCAGCTCCGAACGCGCATACCCGAGCATCGACGCGAAGGTCAGGTTGCAGTCGACGATGGCGCCGGAGACCGTGCTCACGCAGACGCCGGCCGCGTTCTGCTCGAACAACAGGCGGTACCGCAGCTCGGAGTCGCGCAGCGCGGCCTCGGCGGCAAAGCGCGAGGAAACATCACGGAAGCTCCAGACCCTGACGTTGGCGATGCCCTCAACCGCCCTGCCGGTCGAGTAGCGCTCGAAGCGGCGACCGTCTTTGAACTCGAGCAGCTCGAAACTCTCCGCCTCGGGTTGCGCATAGAGAGTGTCGATCGTGCGAAGGAAGTGCTCCGGGTCGATGAGCTGGTCGAGAACAAAATCGATGAGACCGCGGTCATCGTCGCTCGTCTCGAGCAGTTGCGGCGGGATGCGCCACATCTCGACGAAGCGCTGGTTGTGGGTAAGGATGCGGCCGCCGTCGCCGATGACCAGGATGCCGTCCGCGGTGGAGTCAAGCGTGGACTCCAGAAGCGTCACCGCCCTCCGCACCTCCCGCTCCGCATCCTTCTGTTCGCGCATGTCGCGGCCCAGAATGACCACTCCCGCCGGCTCGCTGTGCTGGACGACCGGAGCGAGCGACATCATCAGATCGACCTGGTGCCCGTCGCTGCCGGCGAAGCGGCGCTCGATGTTCCGGATGCTGCGGCGGCGGAATGACTCGGAGAACGGATCGTCCTCGCCCGCGGCGAGCAGCTCTCCGAACTGCCGCCCGACGAGACTGTCCGCGGGGTAGCCGAGCACCCGTTCGGCAGCGGCATTGGCGAACTCGATGCGCCCATCGCGATCGCAGACGAAGAGGACGTCCGCCATCGTGCCGATGATCTCGCGCGCGGCGAGCGATGGCGTGATCGCCACCAGGTCGTACCTGCGGAAAGCGATGGCGACGATCACCACAAATCCGAGGAGCGCGGCGTAGCCGAACGGGTAGACGGCGATTCCGAACTTCGGCAGGTAATCGACACATCCGAGATAGGCGACGGCGAAGGCGATGAGCAGCAGCCGGATCCGCTTCTTCTCGATGCCGCGCGACTTCGGGTAGGCCCGAAGAAACTCGGCGAGCGCGACGACGAGATAGCCGAAGAAGAACAGGAGGAACGGCAGGGCGACGAAAGCGCTGTAACGCGGATAGAAGCCCCACCAGAAGTGCTGCACCCGCTCGACGAGCAGGCCGGTCACGGCCAGCGCGGAGAAAACGGCAGCGGTCACCCAACCCGCGATGATCGCGCCGCGCCGCTCCCTGGCGATGCGAAGCATCTCCGCGGTGAAGTGATAAATCGACGGAGCCAGAAACGGAACGCCGAGGTAGGCCGCGCGCGCCCAGAACAGCGCCGTCGCGGCGTCCTTCGCGCAATACATGAATGTAAAGGCGACCAGCCACACCGAGGCCGACACCGCAAGGGCGAAGAATGCGCCCGCCACACGCGAGGCACGGCGCGCCAGAACGCCTGCCCCGAACACGAGCATCAGCGCCGCCGTGACAAGCGTTGGCACCGCAAACGGCGAAATGCCGTAGCGGGTCGAATCGAGGATGTGGAGCACCGGACCTCTCTCTGTCTACCTGGGAAGCGACAGTTTGATGGACATGAGTCTATTTGTCGAACCCGGTGGGGTAATTTGCGGGTTCCGTGCCGCTGGGCCGGCACGGCCGGCAGCGTTTGGTTGCCCAAGGCTCTGCCGCCATCTTCGTCACTCCGCGTCTCCGCGTGAACAGGTTTCCTTTCCAACGCCCCGTGCATCCAACGGGGCATGAAACGCTTCGACCCGCGGCTCTACCAGATCGGCGCGCTCACGCTGCTGCTTCTGTACGGTATCTTCGCGCTGAACTTCGACATCACACTCCTTCGTGCCGCGCTGCTGGTCGCGACCGCGATCGGGACGCAGGCGCTCTTCGCGCGGATGAACGGCGTCGCATTCGATCCGCGCAGCGCGGCGATCTCGGGACTCTCGCTCTCTCTTCTGCTGCGCAGCGAATCGATGATTCTGCTCCTCGCCGGGGCGGTCATCGCCGTCGCCAGCAAGTTCGTCGTTCGCATTCACGGGAAACATGTCTTCAATCCGACCAACATCGCCATCGTGGTGCTGATGCTGGCGTCGAAGCACGTCTGGGTCTCGCCGGGGCAGTGGGGAAACGTCGCATTCTTCGGCTTCCTCATCGCCTGCATCGGCGGGCTGGTCGTCAACCGCGCCGCGCGGAGCGACGTGACGTACGCCTTCATCGTCGCCTGGAGCGCGCTCGTCATCGGACGCTCGCTCTGGGTCGGTGAGCCGCTGACGATTCCGATTCACCGGATCGAGAACGGCGCGCTGCTGCTCTTCACCTTCTTCATGATCTCCGATCCCAAAACCACTCCCGACTCGCGCGCCGGACGGATTCTCTTTGCCGCGCTGGTCGCATTCGGCGGGTGGTATGTCAACTACCGGCTCTTCCGGACGAACGGGATCCTCTGGTCGCTCGCCGCGGCGGCGCTGCTCGTGCCGCTCATCGACGTGCTCCTGCCGGCGGCGCGGTATGAGTGGGGTTGCGGGGTCGCGCGGTTACGCGGTCTCGCGGCCCCACCCAGCCGCGCGACCTCGAAACCGCGAAACCTCGCAACCGCATAAAAGGAGGCAGTCATGTCCAAACGCACCTTCACCCTCATCCTCACCTTTTTCGCCGCGGCGCACGCGTACGCGTTCTGCGGCTTCTACGTCGCCAAGGGAGACGCCAAGCTCTTCAACCGCGCCTCGCAGGTCGTCATCGTCCGCGATCAGGACCGCACGGTCATGACGATGGCCAACGACTTTCAGGGCAGTGTGCGCGGCTTCGCCGTCGTCATCCCCGTACCGACGAAGATCGAGCGCGGGCAGATTCATGTCGCCGAGAAAGCGCTCATCGATCACCTCGACGCGTACTCGTCGCCGAGGCTCGTCGAGTACTTCGATCCTGATCCCTGCGCGCCGCCTCAGCCGGTGGAAATGGCGGCTCGATCCATGAAAGAGTCGATCACCGTCTCGAGTTCGCGCAGACGGGATGAAGCCCTCGGCGTAACGATCGAAGCGAAGTACACCGTCGGCGAGTACGACATCCTCATCCTCTCCGCCACGCAGAGCAGCGGCCTGGCGACGTGGCTCACCGAGAACGGCTACACGTTGCCGAAGGGGGCCGCGAACGTGCTGGGGAGCTATATCCGCCAGAACATGCATTTCTTCGTGGCGAAGGTGAACCTCGGCGAGCAGGCCCGGCTCGGATTCAACTACCTGCGGCCGCTGCAGGTGGCGTATGAGTCGCCCAAGTTCATGCTGCCGATTCGGCTCGGCACCGTGAACGCGAAAGGCGCGCAGGAGCTGTTCGTCTACGTCATCACCACCAACGGCCGCGTCGAGACGACCAACTACCGGACCGTGAAGCTGCCGAGCGACGTCGATGTGCCGCTCTTCGTGCGCAACGATTTCGCGCCGTTCTACAAAGCGCTCTTCGCGCAACAGGTCAAGCGCGAGGAGATGAGCGCCGTCTTCCTCGAATACGCGTGGGACATGAACTGGTGCGATCCCTGCGCCTCCGAGCCGCTCTCGCGCGACGAGCTGAAGAAGCTCGGCGTCTTCTGGCTCGACGCCGGCGGCGGCGTCTTCCTCACGCGCCTGCACGTCCGCTACGACGGCGCGCACTTCCCCGAGGACCTCGTCTTTCAGCAGACCGGCGACCAGAGTCAATTCCAGGCGCGCTACGTCCTCCACCATCCCGCCAAACCCGGCCGCTGTGATGCCGCAGCGGTCTATCGGCAGGATCTCCGCAAACGGCAGGAGCACGAAGCGCGGAACGTGGCCGAGCTGACCGGCTGGAACATCGACGACATGCGCCGGAGGATGCACCTCAACGTGGCCGTCGTCACCACGCCCGAGAAGAAGTGGTGGGAAAAGATCTGGTGATGTTCACCATTCGCTGACGAACCGAACGCGAGGGGGTGCGTACATTGACGCATTCGAAAGGAGCGGACAATGAAACACTTCCTCGCAGCCGCGGCTGTGGCGCTTACCGCCCTGGGCGCGGCAGCCCAATCAATCACCACCCCTCCCTCAGGCGGTAACGAACGTGCCGGCGTCACCCAGCAGATCGGCCTCGTCAAAGTCTCGATCGACTACAGCAGCCCGCACGTTCACAGCCCGCAGGGGCAGGACCGCCGCGGCAAGATCTGGGGCACGCTGGTCCCGTGGGGCATGGCCAACCTCGGCTTCGGTACCTGCAAGGAATGTCCGTGGCGCGTCGGTGCGAATGAGAACACCGTCTTCACCACCTCTCACGACATTCAGGTCAACGGCTCCGCGCTGCCGGCCGGCTCGTATGCGCTCTTCGCCATCCCTCAGCAGGACGAGTGGACCTGGATCTTCTCGAAGAACCACACGTCGTGGGGCAGCTTCTTCTACGATCCGGCCGAAGACGTGCTTCGTGTGAAGGCCAAACCGGAAAAAGCCGAGTTTCGCGAAGTCCTGACCTTTGACTTCACCGAGCGGAAGGACGACCACGCCACCGTGGCCATGAAGTGGGAAGAGCTGGCGGTGCCGATCAACATCACCGTTCCCAACGCCGTCGATCTCTACATCGCCAACATCCGCAACGAACTGCGCACCTCGCCCGGCTTCTCCGACGCCGCCTGGGAGCAGGCCGCCCGCTACGCCCTCACCAACAAACGTCCCGCCGACGCGCTGCCGTGGGCGGAGACCGCGGTAAGCGGCGGCGGCGGCATCGGCCGGAAGAGCTTCCTCAACCTGATGACGCTCGCCGACGCACAGGAAGCGAACGGCAAGGCCGCCGAGGCGGCGAAGACGCGTGAAGAAGGTCTGAGTCTTCCGAGCGCCACCCCCTTCGACATTCACGGCTACGCGCGCCAGCTCATGGCCGCGGGCAAGAAAGAGGAAGCGCTCAAAGTCTTCGAGCTGAACGCGAAGCGCAATCCGGGAGTGTGGCCGGTCAACTTCGGCCTGGCCCGCGGCTACTCGGCCGTCGGTCGTTATCCGGAGGCGCTGAAATACGCGAAGCTGGCCCTCCCGCAGGCGCCCGACGAAGCCAACCGGAAGAACATCGAGGCAGCGATCAAGAAGCTCGAAGCAGGGCAAGATATGAATTAAGCAGTCGTCGTACTCCTGATCAACGAGGCCCGCCGTTACCGGCGGGCCTTTTTTTTGGCAACACACCCTGTTTTGGCAGAAGTAGGCGCGAAAATGGCATTGCGACCGTCGCAGATTGGTAGCGTTACTACCTGGATGCGTTAATTCACGACTGAATTGGAGGGGTTGTTCATGCCGAACCGCGGTCGCTTACTCCTGGTCGCCCTCGTCGCTCTCTCTCTTTCCACCGCCCTTTTTGCCCAGACCACCTACTACTTCAAAGGCGACCCTGCTGATCAGGCCAACAAAGTGGTCAACGACACGGCCAGCGGCACGATCGGCACCGCGACCTTCGACACCTCCCCGCCGGCCGGCGCCGTGCCGGTCACACAGACCGGCAGCCCCCTCACGAACGAGGACTTTGTCGGCAACCCGCTCGGCATCTACTGGTCGGGCCCGTTCTCCGGTTCCGTCTCGGGCGTTCTCGACGTGAAGTTGTACTGGTCGACGCAGAATCCCGAGACGATCGCACTCGGCGGCGCCATTTCGGTGAGCGTCTTCGCCGATCCCGATTACACGGCCGACCGGGCACAACCGCAACGCCTGATCGGACGCGCCATCGTCCCGCTGACCGGCATCAGCGCGGCGCCCGGATTGATCGAGAGTCTCGTCCCCGTCAACGGAACGGTCAACAGCACGCTCCTGATCCAGATCGCTCCCCAGTTCGTCGACTCCGGCAACGGCATCAACGTTTATTACAACTCGACGACCACTCCCTCCAGCTTCTCGTTCCACAGCGCGCCGCAGCGCGTTCCCTTCCCGGCCGCGACTCCGGCCAGCGGACTGCCGCCGCGATTCAGTCTCTTCACGCCGTCCGCCGCGCAGCTCGCGACGGGCCTCGGCACCGACGCCGGCGAGCCCTCCATCGGGGCAAACTGGGTGACCGGCAACGTGCTCTTCCAATCATTCGTCACCACGTTCCGGGTCTCCTTCGACGACTCCTGTCCCACGAATCCCACCTCGACGTGGACGCCCAAGCAATCGCAGATCACCGGGAATGAGAGCTTCGACCCGATTCTCTGGACCGATTCGAAGGTCGGACGGACCATCGTCTCGCAGCTCGTCTTCGCCAGCACGGAGAGCCTCTCGGCCATCACCGACAACGACGGCGACCTCTGGCTCCCGTCGCACGGTGCCGGAATCGCCTCGGGTATCGATCACCAGACCGTCGGCGGCGGCCCGTTCCACCAGCCGCTCCTTGCCGGTGCGTTCTATCCCAACGCCGTCTACTACTGCGCACAGGACATCGCGCTGGCGAACTGCGCGCTCTCGCTGGATGGAGGGCTGACCTACGGGCCCGCCGTTCCGATCTATATGAGCCAGCAATGCGGTGGTCTGCACGGCCACGTCAAAGTCGGCGCCGACGGCGCCGCGTACGTTCCGAACAAGGATTGCGGCGGCCAGCAGGGAGTGGTCGTCTCCGAAGACAACGGCGTGACGTGGAACGTGCGCACGGTGCCCAACAGCATGGCCGGGAACAGCGATCCATCTGTGGGCGTCTCGAAGAACGGCCGCGTCTATTTCGGTTTCGCCGACAACAACAACCATCCCGTCATCGCCATCTCCGACGATCACGGCCAGAGCTGGCACGACGTGAAGGACGTCGGCGCCGCGGCCGGGATCAACAACACGGTCTTCTCCGAGGTGGTGTCCGGCGACGACAACCGCGCCGCCTTCGCCTTCCTCGGCACGAAATCGATCGGTAGCCTCGACGCGCGTACCTTCCCCGGCGTCTGGAACATGTACGTCGCCGCGACCTACGACGGCGGCTCGACCTGGCATCTGGTCAATGCCACCCCGAATGACCCGGTGCAGCGCGGGCCGGTCTGGCTGCAGGGCGGCGCCGAGATCTCGCGCAACCTTCTCGACTTCAACGACATGACCATCGACAAACAGGGGAGGATGCTCATCGGCTTCGCCGACGGCTGCGTCGATGCCTGCGTCCAGGCGCCTGACGCGGCACGCGGCAACTCGTACTCGGCCGTGGCGTCGATCCTGCGGCAGACCGGCGGACGGCGGATGTTCGCGGAGTTCGATCCCGCCGAGCCGACCGCCCCCTCCGCGCCGGCGCTCACCGTCACGCGCAACGGCGCACTGGCCAGGCTGACCTGGTCGGAAGGCAACAACGGCGGCTCGCCGATCACGACGTACTCGGTCCTCCGCGATGGTGCCGCCATCGCCAGCACGACGTCGACTTCCTACACCGACCCCACGGCCAATCCGTCGCAGACCTACAGCTATTCGATCGTGGCCACGAATGCCGTCGGTTCCTCGTGCGGCAGCAACGCGGTCAGCTCGGCGGGCAACGGCAGCTCCTGCACGCTTCCCGGTGTCACGATGATGACCGACGCCACCGGTGACGGCGCGGCGGCTACGAACGCGGCGCTCGACATCCAGTCGGTCTCCATCGCCGAGCCGTATTACTCCGACGGTTCAAAGAAGCTCGTCTTCACGATGAAGGTGGCCTCGCTGGCAAGCGTTCCCGCCGGCGCGGAATGGCGCATCCTCTGGAATTTCCCGACCACGGACACCGGCTCATACTACGTGGAAATGAACACCGATCCGAGCGGCGTGGTCGCCTTCCAGTACGGCACGATCGATCTGACCAGCGCCGTCGTCACCGCCGTCGGCCAGCCCCATCTGCTGGGCGTGTGCGACGCGGAATCGACGTACCTGCCTGACGGCACGATCCGCCTCGTCCTCTCCACCTCGAAGATCGGCAACGCCGCCGCCGGCGACGTCATCGGCGGCCTCTTGGCGCGCACGTTCGTCACCACCGGCAGCGTGGTCACATCGAGCCGCTCCGCGATCGATACCGCCTCGACGACCGGCACCTACCTCATGGTCGGCAACAACTTCTGCGCCCCGCCGGCCGTGACGACGATCGAAGACAACGACTCGCGCATCGCCTACTCCAACGGCTGGCACACGCTGCAGGATGGCAACGCCAGCGCCGGACACTTCCGGTTCGCCAGCGGCAAGCCGACGGCGAGCCTCGCCTTCACCGTACCGTCGAATCAATTCGGTTCGATCACCTACAACTACGCCAGGAGCACGAAAGGGGGGACGGCGGAGATCTTCCTCGACGGCGTATCGCAGGGAACGATCAGTTTCGCCGGGCCTCTCGGTACGATGCAGAACCCGCAGTTCGTTTTCAGTCAGAAATACGGCCCGTTGCAGCCCGGGTCGCACACGCTCGAGATCCGCGGCAACGGCGTGACCTATCTCGACAGCTTCTCGCTGGAAAGCTCGTCATCCAACGCCACGCCGGCCAGCGGTCCCGGCACGACGGCGACGAATACCTCGACCGTCGCGCCCGGACAGGAGCTCGTGTCGCAGATCACCCTGCCGGACAACACGGCGGGAGTCTCCATCGTGGCCTCGGCGCCGGTGGGGATGCCGGTTCGCCTCGCTCTGATCGATGCCACCGGCCTCTCGCTGACGACGGCCGACACCTCCTCCACCTCCGGCATCGCGGTCATCAATCAGACCCTGACTCACGGCGGCGTCTATCTCGTGAAGACGATCAACCTCAGCGCCGGACCGGTCAGCGTCTGGACCGCCACCACCCCCTACCTGACTCGATGACCAATATGTTGACGGCATTCCTGTTCATGCTCGGAACCGCGGCCTCCTCGCCGCGGTTCCCCAACGCCTGCCAGCTCCTCACGCCGCGCGACATCGCCCGCGTGCAGGGGGAGCAGCTCAAGTCCGTGAAGCTGACGGAGTCGAACGAAAACGGCCTGCGCGTTTCGCAGTGTTTCTACGCACTCCCCTCGTTCACCAACTCGATCAGCCTCGACGTCATGCGCGGCAAGACCACCGCGTTCTGGCGCGGCCACTTCGGCAATGCGCTAGAAGAAAAGAACGCTGAAAAGGATAACGATGAGGATCGCGACCGCTCCACCGCCAGGAAGACGGCGCCACCTTCGCGTGAAGCCGAGGAGGAGCACGAAAGCTCCGCGCGCAAGGTGAGAGGGATCGGCGACGCCGCCGTCTGGAGCGGCAATCGCGTCGCCGGTGCCCTCTACGTTCTCAAAGGCGAGACGATCGTGCGCATCAGCGTTGGTGGCGGCGGCAGCCAGGAGCAGAAGATCGAGCGTTCGAAGAAGCTCGCCGAACGGGCTCTCCGAAACCTTTGAGAATCAGAACGTCGCCGGCACCGAGGCGGTGCCGACGACCGCCTCCAGGTCGACGCTCGGATCGAAAAGCGCCTCGGTCATCGACTGCAGCGCGTCCATCACGAAGACGATGCCTCCCGGCGCGTTGGGGAGCGTCGCGTACATATCGTTGTTGCCGACGATGCGATGGAAGTCGATCTCCGGCGGCAGCTCCGCGCGCAGCCGAGCCTCGATCAGGCCGCTCGTCGCCGGATTCCACCCGCCGACGCCGTCGACGAACAGCACCTTCACGTCATCATGCCCGGCCACCTCGCGCGCCTCGGCGCCGATACCGGCCGCGATCACTCTCGCCGTAAACGGATACTTCAACGCCGCCAGCCGCTCCGGTGCTCCGGCAAGCTGTGCCGCCAGCAGCGCACGGAAACGATCGAACGTCATCCGCTCCGATGCCCTGAGGCCGAAAAGGTCGAAGCGGTCACGCGCCATGATGCGCACCTTCCCATGCTCCACCCGAACGCTGGTCGGAGAGTTGAAGTACGGCCGCTCCTCCCCCTTCGGCGTCACCGAGAGGAAGAGACCGATGAGCCGGTCTGTGAACTCGTCGCTCGCGCCATGCTCCTTGGCCGCGAGGTCCGCCTCGATCATTTCCCGATCCTTGGCAAACCAGAGATGCGATGCGTTCGGAGGACGCGAGACGACGGCCAGGTCGATGGCCTCGAAGTCGCCGCCGAGGAGCGTGCGCAAGGCGAAACGGGCCACGGCCAGATCGAGATCGAGATACGGATGGCCCATGCTCTCCGCAACCAGGCGCCGGTAGTCGTCGAGGCGCTCGTTCGCAAAGAGCGGATGGTCGACGGCGTGCAGGGCATCATCGTTCGTCCCGAGCACGCGCGCCAGCAGCGGCGAGAACGGCAGACGGTCTTCGATGACGACGTCACTGTCGTTGTCGGCGTCGAAGAGGATCGGGATCGACGTCTCACGCAACTCCCGTACGAGCGCATAGCGCGACGCGCGCGCGTCGCCCTCGCCGGCGCCTACGCTGAGGCGCGCGCGAAGCGCGTCGTGATCCTTGCGATGGCAGAGCACCGAATACTCTTCGATCGACTGCCCCGGGTCCATGATGAGCCGGATCCGCGTGTCGACGCCACGCCGCACGAACGCTCGCGCCAGCCACGCCGCCTGCGCCAGATTCACACACGAATCCTCGCGGCAATGCATCGACTGCCCGCGTGCCTCGACGAGAAGGATGGCGGTCGTCATCGCCGCGCCTCTTCCCATGTAACGACGCGGAACTGGACATTCGTCGCCGCATCGCCGGCAACCTCTTTGTAATAGGTACAAGGCCGCGTCACATCGTCGTAATACGGCGCAAACAGATCGAGAAACGCCGTCCCCTCGAGCGCCGTGATCGTGTGAACTGTCCCCGGACACTTCCGTAACACAAGCGCGCCATCGTCCTCACCGAGAATCAGCTCGCCGCACGCGCGGGCGCGCAATGCCGCCGCATCCACCCATTCATACGCGCGAACACGCACCCGCCCGCGCAATACTTTCGAGATCACATCCATCTTCGGGTGGTCATGCAGCGGAATCGTCTCTCCCTCCGCGAGCGCGAAGACGCTGGCGTGGAACGACGAGCCGGTCATGAAAACCTCTTCACGGAATCCGTGATCGGCCTCCGGAAGCGCCAGCAGCCGCGCCAACTCATCGGCATCACAACGCAGGCCACGCGTCGATTCCGCCAGCGAGGCGACCGCCTTGTCGCTCCATCCCTCGCGTGCCGCTGCCGCTGCCTCGGCGACGATGCGCCGCATTTCCGGGGTCATGGTCTCCGATGGACTGATGCGCGTATGTTACTTCGTTTTGAGCAACTTCCGACGCATCGCCTCGGCGCGCTCATGGATCTCGTCATACGAATCGCCCACGATCTCGATCTGCCCGAGGACGACTCCAAATTCCGAAATCGGCCTGACGCGCTCCTCGGCAAACCGAAACGCCGAGAACTCCGGCATCGTCGCCGCCGCCTCGTAGTCGAGCAATTTGCCGGCCAGATCCTCATCGAACGTGATGACGTTGAACTGCCCCGCCACCTTCCCAACCGGACGCGGCAGCGAACGCGGTTCGCGTCCGGTGGCGACGTCCGCGACCGCCGCGAAGATGTCCGCGCCGAGGGCCAGATCGTAGATTCCCCCGAAACAGGCCGCCGAACGGCCATTGACCTCGGTCAGCCGCACGCCGTCGTCGGTCAGCCAGAACTCGATGTTGAAGAACCCGCCGTCGAACCCAAACGCCCGAATGGTCTCGATCGTCTTCTTACGCAGAATCTCCGCCGTCTCCCGATCTACGCGAGACGGCGTCGAGAAATTGTCGATGACCCGCGACCCGGCGAACGTGTTCGTATCGGTCATCGCCCAAATCCGGATCTCTCCATCCAGCGACCACCCCTCCACCGTCACCTGACGCCCATCGACGAACTCCTCGACCAGCATCATGTCCGTCGTCGCCAACGGATACTTCGCGAGATCGACCGC
>Ga0247682_1000256_pt1 | contig 17640 bp, 34 predicted proteins | sample CNK23_metaG_FD_190130 | JGI IMG/M metagenome (GOLD analysis project Ga0247682, IMG submission 190130) | Soil microbial communities from Purdue University Martell Research Forest, Indiana, United States - CNK23 | ecosystem: Environmental > Terrestrial > Soil > Temperate forest > Bulk soil...
TGACCTTGTCCGTGGTGGTGAACACCAGAACCAATGCAAAGAAAGTATTCATAAATCTCCTAGTGTAGTGTTGGTTGATCGATCTTATTGCCGTTGATGTGTTCGAGGTAGTACGACCACTGAACCGGTGTTGGCTCTTTGTCGCACAACTTCTCGAACGTTTTGTATTGCTCCATGATCTTGTCGTAATCAGGTTCCATCTCAATCCTCCTCTAGAAACAAATCATGTTGCTGTCGTACCCACATATATTGCGACAGTGTCGGCGGCCAGCAGTGTGTGTCCACCCACAGGTGGAAGTAAAAGATTGCATCGGATTTCATGTGACAACCCTTGTTACTCGAACAGGTACGACTGCATGCACAGCCACGATGCGTCGGTCATCCAATACCAGTCAGCGTAGCTAACCGGCCACCAGTGCTTCGCTGACCTCTTGCTTGATTGGCTCAGGGATAGGTTCTTGAAGCCCGGCGCTGGCCGGTGTTTGCTCTCCTCGCACCAGGCCACGTCGCTTGCCATTGTGTCCTCCGTTTAGTTTCTTCATCGCACGCGCCCTGCTGGCGGCCATTGATCTCATCAATGCTGTTTGATAACTCATGTTGCCCTCTTGCCGTGGATCATAAAGTGTTGAAGCCGCAGGGTCGCGGTGACCCATTGACTTGGTAGCCAGCTTGGTCGGATGTAGTTTGAGTACACCCACAATGCTGCGATTAGTTTCAAGTGTCGGTATTTCATTCGTATCTGAACCTCGTTGCTGCGAACAAGCAGTGCTGATACCCTCGCCATGCATCCTTTGCAGCGCTTAACTCCTCTGGTGAACACTCAGACCACTCTGGTATATGCTGGTGTAGAACAATTCCCTCTACTGGCACATTACAATCCATCCACGCGCCGCGCCGCGCAGTCATGATTTGCGTATCACGCCAACCACACAGCGTGTTGCCTCGAACAGGCAGTACTGCCGTTTGGTTTTCGCATCGAGCAAACCTTCACCCGGAGACTCCACCCACTCTGGTGAGCAGAGATGTATATTCACTTTCCTACCAGCAGCCAGCCGTAGAACATCTATGTCCTGCCATGCATACACCACTCGCTCGATCTCATCTCCGTAGCTCATCGCAACCTCCATGCCACATGCACACGCAGCCGCTCGCGCCACACCGCAGCCCATCCGTTGTCATATGCCTTGCCATCACGCAACACGAGTGCATGCGCACCACGGTCCCACTTGCATTTAGCTATCACCAGCCACAGCCCACGCTTGCCCTCGCGCCACTGCATGAATGGTCTTGTGCGTCTGTACCTCGTCTCCTTGGTTATGCGTTTACCCAACAGCCGTTTGAACACTGCGTAGGTCACAGAGCGTGGATCGCCACGCGCTCGCCTGACCCGTTCACACGCAGCACCATATGAAATGCCTAGCGCGATCCGTATCGCCTGAGGCGCGCACGAGTTCGTAAACATATCCCCACCTCCTTCAATGGTGTGCGGCCGCTGTAATAGTGAGTCGCGCGGAACAGGCAGAACTGCCGATTCTCTGCGAGCATGTCACCATCTATGTTGTGGTTCGCTGGACTGTTCACCCACTCTGGCGAGCACATGAGCAGCCCGTCGCTATCACGCTCAACCGATGACCAGTGTCGTCTGTCGAATTTCATCGGGGCCTCCTATCGAACAGCATCCACTGATAGGCAGCAGAGCCGAACCACTCCTCTTGTCTGTCGAGTTCGTAGTACGGACTCTCGCTGAGTTTCCACCTAATGTTGTTCTCCGCTACGTTATCCGCACCGGGTTGCCCGCCATCTACCTGATTAGCTGCAAAGACGTTGTCTGCTAAGCTCATCTCATCCTCCTAAAACACACACCACTGCATCGTGTCGAATGCAGTGTATGCGTTCCATCTAGCTGTCGGCTTTGCGTTCTGCTGCCACTCATGCAGCTCATCAGGAGGCAGCAGATATACCCGGGCCAGCTGCGCCTCATCGCTGCTGCCTATCGCAGCGTCGGTCATGTCCCAATCGTCGTCGTGTGTGACAACCATTGTCATCCGCCTCCCGACACGAACCGTGTCGCTTTGAACAGGCACATCTGCAGTTGATCACTGTCCTCGGTCATCCACGCGCCATGCTGCGGGTTATCAGGGTCGAACTCAACCCACTCAGGTACGTGGAACCAAGGGCTATCCTCGCTATCAATCACGTCATACCACTTGGATCTACGTTGTTTGCGCGCAGTCATGATTTTCTCCATGCATGCAAGGCGATCGTTCCGAACAGGCAGATCTGTGCATGCGCCCAAGGCTCGAACTCTCCGCCGCCGCGCGTCGATTGGTTGTACGCTCGACACGCTTGATACCACTCATCCTCGGGCATGATCGACTCGTTCTCACCATAACTAGTTGGCATCGTTAGGTCCTCCAACTGCGTAGCGCGTGGCATGAAACAGGCAGAGTTGCACACCATCTTTAAACATCTCAGACAGCGCATCGGTCATGTTCACCGCCTCGATCCACTCAGGTGAGTTGAACTTGTAGACGTACAACCCGAACGCACCGCCATACTGAACGGACTCTATAGTCCGCCAGTACAGCCCGCGCTCGAACTCGATCTCATCGTCCATGTCATCCTCCTCGGAACAGATCTATCTGCACGTATGCCCAAGGTGTGGTCCTGCGCCACATGTCCAGCTCAGCGCGGGAGAGGCAGCTAGTCCACTCGGCATAGATGTCTGATGATCCGTTCTCGCTATCGTCTGCCCATTGTGTTGCTGCATCATCTGCGCGCCTCACGACCTCCTGGTGTGTCAGATCCTCACGCGTTCGACCAGCCATCTCGCACCACCTGTTGAGCGTCCACCACAGTCTGGTCACCGTCCGACCACTGCACAGGCAGATAGAAGTCCACCATCGCATAAGGACAGTAGATCGGCTGCGTCTTCTCCGGGTCGAAGTCCTTGTTAGGCGACTCTGTGACAACCGTTGTCATCGGCTGCGTATAGTCCAGGTCGGCAGCCATGAAGATCTTGTCAGCTAATATGTGATTACGGGTAACAACCAAAGTCCCAGGTACCAACTTCTCCTCGGCCTCGCGCTGCCGTGCAGCCATCATCAACTCAGCCTCATAGTCAGTGACATCGCGCACCTCGAACATCTCGGCAATGGTCGCACGCGCTGCCTCACGATAGTTCTTCTGGTGGTTCGCCCAGTCGGTCTGAGCGTCGTCACCAAAGTCCATATCACCCGCCATCCGCCGCAGATGCACAGCCTCACTCGGCGTCACGTTGAACCCCATATCGTTCAGGCCGGCGACTTCATCACCAGTCTCAGCCAGCGCTTCCTCAACGTCGTTCAGGCGTTGCGCGTGGTTGCGCCGATAGCTCTCCAGAGCGTTGATACGGTCGGTCAGCACCGCGTTGATCTGTTCTTGTATTGTCGGCTTGTTTTGTTGCTGTCGTGGCGCAGTCACGAATTGACATGTGCCGGCCGGGCAGTTGCAGTCCGCTCCGCGGTGTGAGCAGCGCGGATCAGCCCAGACATCATCTCTATGGCTGCGCATGCCTACTTCGCTACGCTCATCCGGCCATGCTGCGCAGCGCTCGGGGATCGCAGCGTCAAACCCAGCGCACTCGGCCATGTAATCACGCACTGCCTTGGTGGCTTCGGCGATAGCTTGGCGGCTGGCAGCCCTGCGGTCTTGCATGAGCAGGACGATGAACCAGAGGTTGAACAGCATGGACGCGATCAGAAAGCATGTGACAAGGGTTGTCATGTTAATCTCCTAATGGTTGTGTGGAACGTTTAAGGTGCTTTGCAAATCGGATAGCGCAGCTTGGCCGGAGCAGAGCGTAGGCAAGCGTAGCTAATCAAAAAGGCAGAACTGAGACCGGCGAACCTTCCAGTAGCCGCGCTCGGCGCGGTTGATGGACAGTGTGACCCACCACTGAACAGTCGGATCGTATCGGTCAGGGTTGAGTTGCAGGTGACCGAAATGGCCTGCGTAGTGCTCGTGCAATACATGATCCAGGCGCATCGAGTTGATGGTTTTAGGTAGTGACTTCACTATTTTCTCCCAGACAAGCTTAATGAATGTTACGTATATACGTAACTTTTTGTAAGTGCCTGATTGGCTTCGTATTTCGTTATTAGGTAGTGTATTCCAGAACTACACACAGACTTATACGCGAACTTTTGGCGTCACTACGTAATGACTTATTGGCTTCGTGCTGGCGCGCAGTCATGAAAACATCTAGCACCACTGCCAAAAAGTCACTCTATATATATATTCTACCTACTTAATATAATATATAGGGCTTTCACCCTGCAAAACACGGGAAAAGTTAGGTAGAATTGATGTCGATTTTCATTACTACCCTTCTACGTAACTTCACTACGTAATACAGACGCACGAAAACCCCCAGCCTGCATGCGCTGGGGGTAGGTTGTGACAAAGGGTTGTCACATTCTCACTCGGCTCCCTTGACCGTCTCGAAACCAAACGCCTGAGCGACGGCGTTCAATGCGGCAAGCTGTGCCCGCTTGCTGCTTGACTTGGACTCGCTGACCGTCTGGTAATGAGCCTGCACTGCCAACTCAAGCTTGTGACCAGTGTCCGCCTTCTTCGCCTTTTTGGTCGTGTTGAAAAGCTTGACCGCAGCGGCTACATTCCCAACTTCCTTCAGGCTGCGAGCGAAGCTGACCAGGTCGTGGTATCCGCATGCGCCATACTCAGATGCACGCAATGCCGCCATGCCTTCTTGTAAGTACGCGTGCTGCCGGATCAGAGCCCGCGCTTCCGACATGTTCTGTCGCTCCCGCTTGCTGCCTTCCCAACCCATTTTCACAGACAGTGCCTTCGCGATCGCGATCACGTCCGATTCGACAGGGGTTTTGGGTAACGCTTTGCCAGCGACCTTGCAGAACTCAACCAATGCGCTACCGCTGTTCTTCGCGGCCGTGATACCAGCAGCCAACGCTGTGACAATGCTTGTCACAACGCTTGTTGCCAGAGTGGATGCGAGCTTGTTGTCTTTAGCCATGATGATTCTCCGTATTAGATTGTGTGGTGCCTACATATACCGGTGTTGAGGAAAGGGGTTTCTGTGACAAGCCTTGTCACCTTGACTAGGGCCTGGCCCCGACCCCGGGATAGGGCCACGGGGGTGGCAGGGGGGATGCGTCCCTTTGGGTGCTTCGCTTGCACGAAAACAAAAAATCAAACCGTTGATTAAAGTGTGTCGTTTATGTACAGTACGGCATGAACGTCATCCCTAAGAAGCAGCCGGGCCTTCGGCACTATCAATGGCACCACTTAATCAAGACGCCAGGCGCATACCTGATCTATAAAGATCGACGCTGCTACGTTGGCTCAAGCAAGAATCTTCACGCGCGCCTACTTGGTTGGGTGAACCACGGGCGCTTCGCCGGTTGGAGGTGGCGGGCATGGCCAGACGAAAACTACAAACGTCGTGAGCGAAAGCTGATGGAGGCTTTGCTGGCGGAGAACGTGAAGCTCCTGAATAAAAATTATTCTACGTTTTAGATTGACACATAAACGGCCCACCAATACACTACGACCATGAGAATCATCGTCCCCATGATCGGATCCGTCTGGCCCGCTGTACACGCGGCCACGCCGAACATGCCGCATGACGAGTGCCCTCCGGTGATGTCGAAAGAGTATGATCAGAATCGCTCCGAGTGGTACGTGAACGTGGAGGGGCAGCAATGCCTGTTCATTTAGGCTGGGATTACATCTGCAACTGCCTGCTCGATGAATGGGAGATGTCCCCCGTCTTCGTCCTGCAGATGCAGTGGGATTTATTCCCGTGAAAGCATCGAAGCCAATTAGTCTCCGCGACGAGTGGTACCGCCGGCACCGCAAAGACTGCCGCCTCGCGGCCGGCTACGAGCGCGAGTACGAGGTCTCCCCCGTGACCGGCAAGTACCGGATGAATCCGGACACCTACTTCTTCCTGCACGAGCAGCACTGCCAGTGGAATTTGTTTCTATGATCCCCTCCACCCTCTTCGGGTTTGAGTGCCGGGGTCACACCTACAACGAGCGGCAGTTCGAGCGGTATGATCCGTACAAGTTCTCCGTCCCCTACCGGTCGTGGGTCGGGCAGCGGCCGGAGTGTCAGTGGAGCCTCTTTGAGTAGTTCCGGCCTCTTTCTCGCTGAACTATGGGGGAAGCAGATCGCGGAGCGGTTCAACAAGAATTTAGTTCTTGCGGACCTGATCAACCGTACCGCATACTGGGCCGATCGTGTGCCGCTCGACGAGAACGAGCCACAGTGCCAGTGGTACCATTTTCAAGCGTGTATGTTCAGCTAGGAGGTCTTGTGCTTAAACTCGTGACGATAATTGCCTTGTTGACTTTGTGTGCAGCTCAGGTGTTTGCGGACACCCCCACGTTGGACGCGGTGCCGAAGGACCTGCCGCCGGACACGGCGACCGGATTCACGGCAGTAAACCCCGCGACACATAAGTGCGGGCTGGTGGCAGTGGTCATCACCTACAAGGGCACCGACATGATCATCCGGTTCGACGCTACGCACATGCACGGGTTCACCGTGGCGCAGCTGGTGGAGTACGCGGACCTCGCGCACAACACCATGGTGTATGACATCTGCAAGGCGGACAAGGCCAAGCTGATATGAGGTGGGTCGGGTTGGGGATCTTCTCCAGCTTCATGGTGTTTGCGGCGGTTTGTATACTCACTTCGCGGAGTGCGTATAACTTGCCCTCCCGGCCGCCGACCGGCAACCACGGTCAGGGTCAGTCTCCTGCGCGCGGGCGCTGCCCCGCAGGGACGAGAGAGTTTTGGGTCGATACGGAGCAAGGGTCATTTTTCCTGGAGTGTCAACGATGAATATTTGGACTTTGATAATTGTGCTGGCGCTCATCGCCGGGTTCGGGTACTTCGTGCTGGCCGCGGGCGATGACGACGAATGAAAACAAAAGGTCCCAACGTGCGCGATGTCCGGGTCAAGTTCTACTGGTGGCCGCGCAGAGTAATACTCTCCTCCACAAAGTGGATCTCGACCGGCGAGAAGCCAATACCGTACGAGCCGGGGTTCTGGCATATGAACTCACCGTACCCCAGCAGCTACATAACGAAAGCCAAGCTGAACGCGAAACTGCGCGGCGGCATGGTGCAGCCGGTGGAGCGCGTGCCGCATCTGGAGATTAACGGCTGGGTGTGGCTTGAGCACATCTTCGAGACGTACGAGGTCCGCGGTAACGACAACGGCACCAGGATATGGGGCCAGTGGCGGCCGACGGAGTTCCCCAAGCAGTGGAACTTGTGGCACGAATATGATTGACATCATGGCCGGGTGGGCGATGCCCGCCAAAGACTGGAGGTGGTGGGTGCACGGCCGCGTGTCCCGCTGGGCATTCATGGTCCGCATCTGCGGCTTCTACATCGGAGGACGGATTGTATGGCGCGCGTGAAACCAATAAGATTCAAGGCTGAGATCATCATCGACCAGATGGGGGTCTCGACTGAGATCATGGGCGACAACGTGGCAGAGATCATGAGCAAGATGCCTGAGACGCTCAATCACATGCTGCAACATTTAGCAACTGCAAGGGAACAACGAGATGAACGCAAAGCGATGCAAAAAGCTCCGCTGGTACGCCAGGACGCAGGAGGTGTTGATGCCGGAGCCGAAGATCAACGAGAAGGGTATACCGTCGACCTTACTGATCTACGACCACCCGAAGATTTGGAAGGACCGACAGGGTAATGAGCACACATTTGTCAACCGTACCCTGCAGTACAACCCGCGAACTTCTGGCAAGGGATTCTACAAGGCCCTCAAGGGCAGCCGGGCCCGGATTGCGGGCTCTATACCTTATGTCCGTTATATGTGCCAGCGAAGAATCATCGAGGTCCTATCTGCCCGGCAACAGAGAGACGCAGCAGTGGATGCTGTTCAGGGAAACCCGCAGCCCGGTCCAGCTGAGCTTTGACTTTGGCACGCCTCACCCATAAGCTGCACCCATGTCAAACGGAGCCCACATGTCTCATCCTCACGACCTAAGCGGTCCAGCAAGTCTTGTGGTGTCAGCTGGCTTTGCAATCACACCCTGGGTGAACAACGTGGAATTGGGATTAAGAGTTCTCTCGATCATGCTGTCCTGCCTCGCTAGCTGGTACGCAATCAAACATTATCGGAATAAATGATGGCCCGCCCAAAACTCCCAGAAGTCGGCGTTCGAATACACGTTCGCGTGACCAAAATCCAGTATGCTAAGCTGCAGAAGCTGGCTCGCTCAGGCGGGTACAGTACGTCCGAGACACTGCGCCGCGCAATCGACGCGTATCTCGACAAATGACAACCCCGCTTCCTCCATCAGGAGTCACGTTCATGAGCAATCCGCAAACCTTTTCCTGGACACCGAACACCCAGAACGACGACGGCTCGCCGATCGTCGCGGGGGAGATCACCGGCTACAACCTGGGCGTGCGCCCGGCGGCTGGCACTCCCGGCGTCTACACCATCAACGTCCCGGTATCGGGCACCACCGAGCCGGTAGCAGCGATCCCCTCGCTCGCGCCCGGTGACTACTTCGCCGCCGTACAGTCGGTGGGACCGGTCAATTCGGACTTCACTGCTGAGCTGCCGTTCACGGTCTCTCTGCCGAAGCCGTTGCCGCCCACGGGTTTTACGGTTGGTTGATCGGAGTGTTACGCCGGCTGTGGGAGTTCCTCAGCCGGCTTTTCTGACCAACCATGAAGTATTGGGTTCGATGCCTTACCCACGCAAACCTCACTGCCGCCAGACAGCTGGCGGACGTGGGGACTATCGTGATCGAGGGCTTAAGGCTTCTCGGTAAGGACGTTTCGGAGACGGAGGGGGATCAGCAGATAATTATCGGTGGGGCGCTTGCGCGCCGCGAGCACCAGATCCCCGACTCCGCGATCATCTACAATTGGGAGCAGGCGGGCAACTTTCACTTCTCCCCCGAGTACGTCACGCTCATGCGCCGCTGCCGCACCGTGTGGGACTACAACAAAACAAATCAGCACCGGATGATGGAACTTTACAGGATCCCGACAGTCTATGTTCCCTTCGGATACGTGCCGGCATTGACTTTCGTGCCGGCGCATCGAGAGCAGGACATTGACGTTTGCTTCATGGGATCTATGTTTGCCGAGCACCGCAAGTTGATCAGGAACGCGATGATTCATCGTGGGCTCAACGTGGTATTCTCGGAGAACTGCTACGACGCATACCGGCAAGAAGTCACCGAGCGATCGAAGGTTGTGCTCAACATGCACTTCCACAAAGAGAAGGTCATGGAGAGCCTGCGCATCGGGCACGCTCTCGCCAACAAGAAGGCGGTCCTGTGTCAGGTCGACCCGGACACCGCCGTCGATGAGGAGTTATTGCCAGCATGTCATTGCGTAAAGTACGAGAAGCTCGTGGACGCGGCGTGTATGCTCGTCGCCAGCCCCGAGTTGCGGAAGGACCTCGAACTGCGGGGCCACGAAATCATAAAGCAAAGATGGATGCCATCTATTCTGGAGAAAGTGCTTTGAGCTACCCCGAAGTTATGTCAGAGGAGTGGACGATCGAGCAGCTCGTCAACCGAAAGTATCGCGGCCTCGCCCGGTTCGGCGACGGCGACTTCAACATCATGCGCGGCCAATCCGACAGGTACCATCACCCATGCCCTCACCTAGCCCAGGCTCTTGCGGAGACCCTTCACCGTGGCTCCAACCAGGTACTGAACTGCCTGATACCGCCGCCCTTACTCGCGCAGCCTGGGAATCTGGCGTATCAGCGCTGGCTGATGTACTTGGAGGCGAATGCGGGGATCTTGCCGTTTCTGAACGACGAGCGGTACGGATCAAGCAACGTCTCACGTATGGATTCATGCCCCCACTTGCATACGACTGGGTGGTGGATGAGCGTGAGCGAATTATGGCGGGACAGGGACATCTGTTTAGTGTCTGGATCGGACCGGTCCTTGACGAAAAAGAAACTCGACACCTCGCCGAATGCGCCAAAGTCCGTCGCCGAAGTTACCTGCAAAGCGCGCGACAATTTCTCGCAGCTCGACGATCTGTACAAGCTGGTCCTGGAAGCGGACAAGGAAGTGGTGATCCTGTCGTCCGGTTTGGTCACTCGTCCGCTCGTGCACAAGCTCGTGGCCGCCGGCCTGTTCGCATATGACCTGGGTCATGTGGGCCTCTGGTTCAACGAAGGACATCCGATACCGCTCGCTGACTGCCGCAAATGATCCCGTCTCTATGCATCGCGCATAAGCCGCCGCTCCTGTCGGCCAAGCTCTATGACGCGATCATAGACACGCCGCCGCGGGATGACTACCAGACCCACGTCTCGGTGGTCGCCCACCCCTCCATCGCGCTGCTGGTCCCCGACGGGCCGGTTAACATCTGCGGCTACCGCAAGATCATGGTCCGCAAATCGGTGTGCGTGGACTCCCACCGCACCATCAACGTCGGGCAGGCGCGCGGGATCGGGCGCGAGCAGACGGAGCCTATGCCGGGCCACGAGTTCCTGATTTGCATGCACAACTTCGTCAAGCTGGGCGGCAAGGGGGATATCAAGGTACAGTGGGGCATGGCACACCACATGGTCGACTTCATCGACGCGTTTGACCTCACTCAGGAGATGGGGATACTGACCCTGCAGGAGCGCGTGGCGCTTGAGCGCGAGCCGGCGCTTGTCGAGGGTGGCTGCTCCATGGGAGTGTTTCCCGGACGCCTCATCAAAGATATTTTCGCGAAGACGATCCCGTTCTATCGGGAGTTCGCGAAGCGGCACCAGGGCAGGTTCAAGAATTACGATCCGGTGCAGCGGCGCTGCATCGCGTTCCTGGCGGAGCGGCTGGAGACACATTTCATCCTGAAAGAGATCCGGGCCCGGTACGGCGGCGAGATCCCCCCAGATATTGTCGGCTGCCTAACAGCCGTGAGTGACGGTCCGTGGGCCGCCGGAACGATGCCGTGAGAACTGCCCAAGATAGTGCTCGCTGGCGCGCATACTATCTCGCCAATCGTGAGCGACTCCTGGCGAGGCAGGCCGCGGTTGATCCCGTGCATCGCCGAGAGATTCGGCAACGCAGCCGTAGAAAAATGAGGGGGCAGATAGAGGTGCCAACTTATTCGGCGCCGACTCACTGTGAAAGCTGCGGGTGTCCGCCGCGGCAAAGACCCCTCCAAGAGGATCACTGCCACAAGACTGGACGGTTCAGAGGTTGGCTCTGCGTCCTATGTAATACCGGAATTGGAAAACTCGGAGATGATGTAGTAGGTTTGGAGCGTGCGCTCGCCTACCTCAAGTCCAAGCTCTAACCGGCATTGGTGGTTTACGCTGCCGAGGCTTATTTTCGGCTATGACCTGGGCAGTGTAGTTCCCAGTCGCTCCCATACATGCGTACTGCAAGCAGTCTGCTATGTCCGACGCAGGATGCTTTTTCTCCGGCTTGTCGTCGAGGTCGCCTGTTTGTTTGCGGCGATAGCGATAATCAAATTTCAACGCGCGTACCAGGATCGGGCACTTGTCAGCATCTATGATGATCGCTGGACCTCCATCGACATTTCGCAGAAAGAATTGTTCGACAGCCCGAAGCCGTGGATCAATATCGTTGGATGGCGCGGCATAAGCCTTAAAACCAAGTCTATGCAGCGCGTCAAATGGAGATTCTTCGTTGATCTGCGACTTCTGACGACCGGCTGGATCAGCGATCACAAAAACAGCAGCGCCCGGGAAGCTACGCGACAGGGTTGGGCGAAGGTTGGTGTAAATGAACTGTTCCAGGCCCATGTCCGTCGAGGTCTGCTCCCCGAGGACAAGGAGACGGCCGCGCGAATCTACCTGCGTAATAAGAGCCGCCGGCGTGCGTCCGAAATCCTGGGCAACCATCAGCGGGTAACCATCGGTCAGCTTAAGTATGCCGCCGCTTACGACATGAAAGTCCGGCTTGAACGACGTGCGGAAGACCGCCTGTCCTGAGAGGGACTTGCCGTACTTCGCGTGCACGAAGACATCGCACCAGTCGGTCGTGTTGTTGTCGATGAGATTCTGGTAATAGTTGGGCGGCAGGTTCTCGGTGTTCTCGGCGCCGGGCGACTGCCCACCGGGTTGTTTGAAAACCTTCCAGCCCTTCGGCAATTCGAGTTCGAGGCGGGTGTGCCACTCCGAGTCTTCATCGCACGGGTTCGTTTCGAGGATGATGCCCATCCACTTGCACTGGTTCACGCCGACAGATTTGTAACGACCGATACGGCCGAGCAGGGCCTCGATAACCGTGAGTGGTAACTCTCGTGCCTCAGAGCCCCATGCGCCGGTGAGGTTCAACGACAGCAAACGCTGCACGTCGCGCGGCTCGTCCATCGGGATCAGTAGCCAGTCGCTCTCCACCTTGGTGCCATCTGGCAAGTCATACCGGAACTGCAGCGTGGAGTCCGTCACCTTGTAGTGGAACGCCGCGGACAGCCACTTCTCGATTTCGGGAAGTACGGTTTGTCGTAGCTGGCTTGAGGTATTTCGAATAACTCCAAATCGCGTCTTGCGGATCCCGCGCGCGTCCGGGAATTCCTCGTTCATATGCATGGCCAGCTCCATCAACATGCCGGTTGTTTTGCCGGAGCCGACGGGGCCGATGCAGACTTTGACTAGAGAGGGATCACGGATGAACTGGGCGATGGTGGGTGGGGCGTTATACGTCGCTGCCGCTGCCATTGGAATTTCCTTGGATCGTGACCGGCGCTCCGCCGGGGATGTTGATGTTCAGAGTAAAGCCGGCTTGCTTACCGCCGCCTTCTGGTAAATCTTTCTTGCCGCGGCCGGCGAGTTCCGCCAGGGCCTGGACCGCTTTGATGCGCTCGCCGGATGGCGTCTCGCCGTTCTTGACGATGTTGTAGAGGTCGGGGAGGGTATCCTCCAGCAGGATTTCGGCTTTCTTGGTGATGCGCGCGCCGGCTTGGAGCGGGCCGCGGAACGTCTTCAGGGCGTCCATGACCATCCCCTTAAACATGGGGTTCTGGCGCAGCTGGTCCCACTGGCCTTTCGTGAAGCCATAGCGCTTGCGGATGTCTTCGGGAGTGGAGAGTTCAGATGCCAGTTCGGCGGCGATCGAGGCGCGTAAATCCCCCAATTCGAGGGTGGTGCCAGTGCCAGGAACCGTGACCGAGGTGTTGGCTGGGCCAGTCTCGTCTGTCATAACTTGCTTTCCCAATCAGGATTGTAGAGACTACGATAGTCGGTAAACCGCGAATTCACAAGGCCACCATGGTTTCTGTACCTCAGTCCACGCAACGACAGCCCCTAGTAGCCCCGCTCGCGGCCCAGAATATGGCTGCAATTCGGGGTATGCCCGTGATGCAGCGTGGCTCAGGACAGCCGAGTCAGAACCCAGTTCCCGGCGGCCCCTCACAAGTTGGATCCGTCCCCGGCCGCGCGCTCACGCGCATGCTGTCGCCGGACCAGGTCGCTGCGCGCGACATGGCGCAACAGGCCGGCGCTCAACCCCCGCAAGATTCCGTCGACTGGCAGAACGATCCGAGCGTCCTTGAGATCGCGAAGCACGTCCGCTACCGCATGTACGAGATGCGGAACTTCCGCAACATGATGGGCATAGGCCAAAGGCTGATCGATGCACTCCGAACCTACAAGGGAAACTACGACCCCGCCCGACTCCGAGACATCAAAGCCTTCGGCGGTAGTGAGGTTTTCGCAAGGATTGTGCCAGGAAAGTGCCGGGGCGCAACTAGTCTGCTGCGCGATATCTACCTTGGTTCAGAACGGCCTTGGGACATTCAGCCTACTCCGGAGCCTGAAATTCCAGAGGATATTGAGCAGGCGATCCAGGGATTAGTCGCCGCGGAGATCGCCAAATGCAAGGCCGAACTCCAGCAGATCATGATTCAGCAGCAACAGCAGGCTCAGGCCGCAGCTGCCGCCCAGCAGGCCATGGCCGCCGGGCAACCGCCTCCTGGGGCCGGTGCCCCGCCACCGGGGATGCCCCCGCAACCCCCCGGGCAGATGGCCGGGCCGCCGCCGGGAGGAGTCCCCCCAGTACCGCCGCCGATAACGCCGCAACCCGCCCCTGGGGTAGGCTGGAGCGGACCTCTTTCCCCTGAGGTAATGACCGGCCAGCAAGCGCCGACCATGCCGACTCCCGACCAGATTGAGGATCGGGTTGAGCAGCTGCGCGACGCCGCGCGCAAAGCCGCCAAAAAGAAAGCCGTCGAGGAGGCCAAGGAGGCCGCCGACGAGCTGGACGATCTGCTCACAGAGGGCGGATTTTACGAGGCTTTTGCCGAGTTCCTGATCGACCTGCCCATCTTCCCGTTTGCCGCCATCAAGGGCCCGACGGTCCGGATGTGTTCCCAAGTCAAGTGGGAAAACGGCCAGCCGGTGCGCAAGCAGGTCCCCAAGATGTTCTGGAGCCGCGTCTCCCCGTTCGACCTATACTGGACGCCGACCGCCCACAACGTGCATGAAGCCGAGTTCGTGGAGCGGCTGCGGCTCACGCGGGCCGATCTTCTCGCGTGCAAGGGTTTGCCGGGGTACAACGATGCGGCCATTGGCGAGTGCTTGGATCGCTTTCATGACCGGGGGTTCCGCGAGTGGTGGGACGTGGTCGACGTTGAGAGAGCGCTTCTGGAGAACCGAGAAGCATGGCCCCGAACGTCCTCCAGCCTCATCGACACCGCCGAATACCACGGCTCTGTGTCAGGAAAGACACTTTTGGAGTGGGGTATGGACGAGAGCCAAATCCCTGATCCACAACAGGAATATCGGGTCACGGCCTGGTTGATCGACCGGTTTGTGATCAAAACGCAACTAGATCCCACCCCCTCGCAGCGGGCGCCCTACTATGTCAGCCAGTTTGAAAAAATCCCTGGAACGATGTACGGATACGGTCTCCCCGATCTGCTGGAAGATATCCAGACTGTTGCTAATGCTTCATATCGCGCTCTGGTTAATAACATGGGTATGGCTTCTGGACCTCAGGTCGTTATCAACGACCGCGTGCTCGCGCCCGGAGAAGACGACGGCATGTACCCCTGGAAGCGCTGGCACGTCAACTACGACCCGATGATGCAGGGCGCCGCGACGCAGCCGATCACCTTCTACCAGCCTGACTCTCGCGCGCAGGAGATCCAGGGTCTGATTGCAAATCTCAACGTGATGGCCGATGATGTGAGCGCGATTCCGCGGTACATGACCGGCGGAGCGCAGGCGGGCGGCGCGGGCCGCACGGCTTCGGGCCTCAGCATGTTGATGTCGAACGCTGCCAAGACGCTCCAGAATGTCGCGGCAAGCATCGACCGAGACGTCTTCGACCCCATGCTGAAGCACCTTTACGAGACAATCATGCTGACGATGCCCGGTGTGTTCCGCGGCGACGAGAGTGTGGTTGTGAAGGGAGTTACGTACGCAGTCAAGCGCGAGCAGGACCGCACACGGCAACTCGAATTCTTGAACATGACCTCGAACCCGACAGACATGCAGATCGTTGGAATCGAGGGTCGCGCGAAGGTGCTGGGTGCCGTCGCTGGTGCGATCGGTCTCGACTGGGAGAACATTGTCCCTGACGATGACGCGCTGAAGGCCGCGCAAGCGGCGCAGCAACAGCAACAGCAGAACGAGCAGCAGCAGCACAACATGCAGATGCAGCAGATGGCACAGTCCCAGATGCTGGAGCATATTGAGCACGCGAACTTGTACGCATCGCAGGCTGGGCTCCCGGTACCGATACCGGGAACACCGGGACAGCCACAAGGTGGGCCGCAAACCGGACCGCCTATCGGGGGCCAGCATGTGGGGCAGAAGCCCCATCCGACTGGTGGGCAGACAACGGCACAGCAGCACGGCACGCAGCAAATGTTTGCGAGGCGGCCGAAGATGAATCCAGGAGCTTAGGACATGTTCAAGAAGCACACTTACAGCCCGAACCACAAGGTGGTCGCAGGCCCGCACAACTACTCTCCGCCGACGCCCGGCGGCGGCCCTGCCGGCGCACCCGGTGGTGGAATGGACGCGAGTGGCGGCGCCGCGGCGAACTATAGCGACGGTGGCATCATCGACTCGTTGAAGGATGCCTGGAATCAGGCATGGAACAGCAAGAAGGACCAGCCGGCCGGAACCTCTGGCAATGAGCCACTGGCTTCGAGCAAAGACGCTGATACGAGCCCCGGCGCCGGTAAGGGCGGCGCGCAAAAGACGAAAGCTACTCTGGACGCAGCGGACGCACAATCATGATCAAAAAGCACACAGACGCGGAAAAGCTGGTGTATGAATGCACCGGCGGCGACTCGGCCCCCACCTGGGAAGATCGCCTGAAAAACCAAATGGGCTATGCGCAGATGTCGCATCTAGCCACCGAAATTCGCGGCAAGGGCAACAAGACGGGCCCCGAAGACGCGGAGCAGCTGTTGTCGGACCTCGGCAAGAAGTCCACGACTCTCAACACTGGTCCCGACAAGGCTGCGTCGGGTAAGAAGATCGTTTAACAGGAGATTTGCAATGGCGAAAGTAGAATCTGTCGGCGAGAAGACCAGCGAGCACGCAAAGTCTCCTCCGAAGCAGGAAACCGATTCCCACACTGAGAGTGGCTTGACCTCCAAGTTCTACGGCGATTCGTCCGGGAACAAGGACCGCAACACCAACCTGTCTTCGGGCAGCGGCGGCGGTGCGGGCGAGAGCCATCCCTTCAGTTCCAGCGGTCCGTTCTTGGGTGAAACCAAGGGCAATAAGGATCGTGCGATCGACATCTCCCGCGGAAGCGGCGGTGGCGATGGCGGTGCTCACATGGCAGGCCGTGGCCGCAAGAAGTTCACCGGCAACTCATGAAATTAGATAGGGACACTGCGGACGCAATACTTAAGCTGCGCCCGTATCCTGCCTTTCAGAAGTTTTTAGAGGCCATTCGGCAAGACGGAATCCAGGCAATGCTGGATCTCGTGGCTGCCCGCGGCGAATCTGTAGGACGCTTACAGGGACGCGCGGAGTACGCCAACGAGGTCTGCGATGCGGTGGGTCAAGCTGCCGATGTTCTCGCAAAGTTCGAAAATAAACCAACCATAGGAGAAGACGGCTATGCCCGCTCTACCAGAATCAGTCCGACGCTCGACGGAACTCGCCAATCAGCTAGCGGCCAAAGCCAAGGCTGGAACGCTCACTCTTGAGGACGTCAGCATGACGCCCGGCCAGGTGACAATGCCTGGCAGCCCCGATCGTCCGCCGATGCCCGCTGGCTTCCAGCCGCAGGCCGCCGGCACCGGAGTTCCCGGCTTGGGGACCCCCGGGTTCAACCCCCAACCGCCCGCTGAGCCGAACGCGCCGCGCGCCGCCGCGCCCGCGCCACAGCCGGCGGTCCCCAATCAGCCGGCGCCGGTTTCCCAGCCAGCCGCCGACGATCCGGCCGCCGAGCAGCGGTTCAAGGTCCTGCAGGGCAAGTACAACGCCGAGGTGCCGCGTCTCCACCAGGAGAAGAAGCAGCTTGAGCAGCAGCTCGCCCAGATGCAGAGCCAGCTCAATTCCACCCAGTCGATTTTGGCCAATTTCGCCCAGCCTCCTGTTACCCAACAGGCTCCTCAAGAGCAGCCTTTGGTAACGGCTCAAGAGGTCAAGGAATTCGGCGCTGACCTGATCGAC
>Ga0247682_1000257_pt1 | contig 17508 bp, 8 predicted proteins | sample CNK23_metaG_FD_190130 | JGI IMG/M metagenome (GOLD analysis project Ga0247682, IMG submission 190130) | Soil microbial communities from Purdue University Martell Research Forest, Indiana, United States - CNK23 | ecosystem: Environmental > Terrestrial > Soil > Temperate forest > Bulk soil | place...
GCCGAGCACACGTTTGCGCTGTTGCTCGCGCTTGCCCGGCAAGTTCCAAGGCTCGATGCCGCCCTCCGTGAAGGCCGCTGGGAGAAGTCCTCATCTGGCACCGAAGTTCGCGGGAAGACGCTCGGTTTGATCGGCCTGGGCCGCATCGGCAGCGAAGTGGCGTCGCGCGCGGAAGCATTCGATATGCGGGTGGTTGCGTACGACCCATATATCAGCGAGACCGCAGCGAAGGAGCTCCAGGTTGAACTGGTTCCGCTGGATAGGCTATACGCCGAGAGCGATTTCATTTCGCTTCATACCGCGCTGAGTCCAGCCACGACCAATATGATCAACGCAGTGTCGATTGAGAAGATGAAGAAAGGCGCGCGCATCGTGAATGCGGCCCGCGGGGAACTCATTAACGAAGCGGATCTGGCTGCAGCACTGAAGAGCGGTCGCCTTGGTGGAGCTGCTCTCGATGTGTTCGTCGAAGAGCCTCCGAAAAATTCGCCGCTTATCGGATTGCCGAACGTCATCGGCACGCCGCACATCGCCGGTTCCACGCAGGAAGCCCAGGAGGAAGTCGGCACACAGGTCGCGGTACAGATTCGCGATTATCTCGCCGAAGGCATCATTCGCAACGCTGTGAACCTGCCCGCGCTTTCTGCGGATCAATACCGCCGCGTGCGTCCCTATCTGGAGCTGGCCGAGCGTCTCGGCTCGCTCGTTTCGCAAGGATCGCAAACTCGTCCGGGCCGCATTCGTATTCGGTATGCAGGCGAAGTCGCCGAGGTCGGAACGCACCTTCTGCGCAGCGCGGTGCTTGCCGGCGTATTGAACGCCGTGCTCGATGAGAAAGTGAACGTTGTAAACGCGCCGGCCGTTGCCGCTGCCCGTGGGCTCACCGTGGAGGAAGAAACTCGCCGCCGCGAACTGGGCTTTCCCAATACCCTGGAGGTTTCCTCCTTGTCGGCAAAGGCTGGCGACCCGGGTTTTACCGCGGAAGGAACAGTCCTGTACGACGGCTCTCCCCGTGTCCTCGCGATAGATGGCATACCGGTCGAAGCGCAACTTGCCGGAACGATCCTCTATCTCCGCAACCAAGATGAACCGGGAGTAATCGGTGAGGTCGGAAGCACTCTGGGCAAGCTCGGGGTGAACATCGCGACCTTCGCGCTCGGCCGTCGCGAAGCCGCCCGCGGCGCCGAGGCGGTGGCTCTCGTCCGCCTGGACGGTGAAGTTCCCGCGTCGATTCTCAGCTCTATCGGTAGTATTAAGGCGATAACCAGCGCAAAGCTTCTTCGTTTAGATGAAAATTAGATAAAGTTCTTGGCTAGCTTCATAAATAGAAAAAACTTATCTCGTCGCGCGCATAATTATTCTTGACATCTCGCATGGCACTGTCCTAAATCTTTCCTCAATTTGACGGGAGTGGTGGGGATTGCGGGGGCTTTGAGTGGAGTGCCCGGCGAAATTGAACAATCTGCCGTCGCACTAATCTGGTCGGGCTGAAGTTCCTCGAGTTATTCCTGCTTCATTTCTTATTAGATATTCATGTCCGGGTGCTCGAAAGGAGCATTTCATGAAGTGGTCTTCTATGTTTCGTAAGGCATTTCAGTTCGGTCTCGTAATGCTGGTCCTCGCTGGAATGTGTCTGGCACAAACCGGCACGACCGCAATTCGCGGCGTTGTTACCGATAAAACCGGCGCGGCGATTGCCGGCGCCACGGTGAAGCTGACGAACCCTGCCCAAGGCTTCGAACGTCAAACGGTTACGACCGGGGCCGGTGAGTACGAGTTTCTCGTGCTTCAGCCAGGTACCTATAGCCTTCACATCGAAGCGGCCAATTTCCGGCGCCACGAGCAAAAAAATATTCAGCTCGCTGTCAATTTGCCGGCGACAATTAACGTCACTCTCGAAGTCGGAACCGCCACTGAAGTGATCGAAGTCTCCGCTCAGTCGGTTGCGATCAACACCACCGACGCATCCCTGGGCACAGCGTTCAACGAAAATCAGGTAAAGCAATTGCCGATGGAGGGCCGGAACGTCCCCGATCTCCTCAGTCTGCAGGCGGGTGTGCTATACACCGGCAACCGCGCAGACATCAATCAGGACATAGATACGCGGAACGGCGCGGTCAACGGTGCACGCAGCGATCAGAGCAACATCACCGTCGATGGTATGCCGGTCAACGACTCGGGCGGCCACGCGTTCAAGTCCGTGTTGCCGGTAACGCTGGACTCGGTACAGGAGTTTCGCGTTACAACGACAAACTACAATGCCGACCAGGGCGGCTCTTCAGGCGCACAGGTGGCACTTGTCACAAAGAGCGGAACCAATCAATTCCACGGCTCCGCCTACGAATATCACCGCAACACCTACACCAGCGCGAACGACTATTTCGTGAAGAACGCACAACTCCAGGCCGGTCAGCCTAATGAGGCCCCGAAGCTCATTCGCAACATTTTTGGCTCTTCCTTTGGCGGACCGATCATGAAAGACCGGTTCTACTTCTTCCTGAATTATGAAGGCACTCGCCGCGCCGAAGCTACGAGTGCGTTACGGACCATCCCGACGAACAGCCTGCGCGACGGCGTAGTCTTTTACCAGTGTGACCACACTGATCTGTTGGTCGCGTCAAAGTGCCCAGGCGGAACGGTAACCGGTTTGAGCGGCACGTCTTATACCATTCCAGCCCCGGTGATAGTTGGCGGAATCACCAAGGCGTACAACGCCCTAAGCCCTCAGCAGATTACCAACATGGATCCGCAGGGACTCGGTCCGAATGCTGCTTCTTTGTCCTACTTCAACAGCTTCCCTAGTCCGAACGATAATGGCGTCGGAGACGGGTTTAATTATTCGGGATTCCGGTTCCGGTCCCCAATTGCCGACATAAAGAATTGGTACATCGCAAAATTTGATTACAACATTACCCGGGACGCGAAGCACCGACTTTCCTGGAGCGGTGCGCTGGCAAACGAAGCCAGTCCACAGGGGCAGTATCTGCCGTCGTCACCCACCGGCAGCTTGTTCAATTACACAAACGCCGAGAACACGCTATTGGATTACAGCAAAGGATTCGTTGCCAGCTACTCCGCCGTCCTGTCCAATACCTTGGTCAATAATTTCCGCTATGGATTCGTTCGCGAAAGCGCCGGCAATTCCGGAGATTCCGACCAAACCTATATCCTGATGCGCGGCATCACGCAAGGTGTAACGCGTTCAAAGTCGTTTCAAGTGCCGACCCACACTTTTGTCGACGACGTTTCGTGGAATCACGGAAAGCATACGTTTCAATTCGGTGGTGTGGTCTCTCGCATTCGCAGTCCCCGACTTAGCACGACGGGGTCTTTCAGCGACGGCGTGACGAATGCATCCTGGCTAGACGTTTCAGGCATGCTGATTAAGAACTCTCCGTTTAGTCCAGGCCTGACTCCGAGCGGTGCGGGTCCTTGTGATCCGACAACTGGAGTTGGCTGCCTCCCGGCGGGCGATAAGTCTTTCGCCAACTCTTACGATTTCCCGATGATTGCCTTGTTGGGAATGGTTACGGAAGATGATGCCTCTTACAACTACCTGAAGAACGGCAGCGTGCTCGCTCAGGGCGCGCCGGTGACGCGGCATTTCGCCATCGATTCCTATGAGATGTACGCGCAAGATTCTTGGAAGATTAAACCGAATCTGACGCTTACGTTTGGTGTGCGATATTCGTTGGTCTCTCCGCCATGGGAAACTACAGGTCTCCAGGTTGCCCCTTGCCAAATCTCTGGTTCGAGCTGCAACGAACTGGACCTCGGTTCCTGGTTTGATCAGCGCGGCACGAACATGCGCCAGGGGATTGGTTCCAACCAGGATCCAAGTGTGTCGTTTGAGTTGTCCGGACCAGAAAACGGCGGCAAGCCGGGCTTTTATAAATGGGAAAAACACAATATCGGCCCGCGCCTTGCGCTAGCCTGGTCTCCGCGCGCACAGTCGGGATTGTTCAAATCCCTTTTTGGCAGTGGCGACAAGACGGTTATCCGCATGGGCGCTTCGGTGGTTTACGATCACAACGGATCGGGGCTTCTGAGTACCTTCGATTCCGCAGGTTCGTTTGGCCTTTCGACTGGGTTGAGCAATCCGGCGGGAATTGAGACAGCTGCTTGCGCGCCACGGCTGACTGATTTGCACGTCATTCCTACGACCGACCTCGGTTGCCCTTCTAACGGAGGAACTCCGCAGCAGATCCTATTGCCAGCGCCTCCTGGGCAATTCCCTCAAACGTTCCCAAGCAGCCTGGACACCGGAGGGTTTGCGATTACCTGGGGCTTGGACAACAGGATTCGAACGCCCTATTCCTATACGTTCGACTTTTCCGTCGGCCGCCAGTTGCCGAAAGGATTCATGCTTGACGTTTCCTACGTGGGCCGCCTTTCCCACTGGCTCTGGGCGCAGTCGGATTTGGCGATGCCGTTGGATGTAGTCGACAAGAAATCCGGCCTCGATTATTTCAAGGCGCTCACCGCTCTTGCGAAAGTCTACCGGACAGGCGTCTCAACGGACAACTTTAATGCCTCAATGGTCCCGGCAAATGTGGCCCAGTATTGGGCAAATATGCTCCAGCCCCTAGCGCCGGGAGACAGCTACGCGACTGGTGCTTGCGGTTCCAATCCGACCACGGTCCCGGTTGTTGCGATTTACGATTTATTCTGCGGATTCAGTCTGAATGAGACCACCGGTTTGTTCGTGTTGGACTACTTCGGTGTTTCCGGAACTTCCGGCAATTCCTACGTCCCGTCCACGGGAACCAACTCCTTTTTCAATCCACAGTATTCATCGCTTTACGCCTGGCGCTCGAATACCAACGCTAGCTACAACGCGTTGCAAGTCAACTTCCGCCATCCGATGTCCCATGGCGTTCAGTTTGACTTCAACTACACGTTCTCTAAATCGATCGACATCTCTTCCGACGCGACACGAATCGGCGCATGGGGCGGATTGGGCGGACAGATCATCAACTCTTGGGATCCGGGCGCGATGCGCGGCGTCTCCGACTATGACGCCAAGCATCAATTCAATGCGAACTGGATCGCCGAGCTTCCGTTCGGCAAAGGCAAGGCGTTGGGCAGCAACGCGCATGGCGCTCTGGAGGCCATTATCGGTGGCTGGCAGCTTTCAGGCCTCTACCGTATGACCAGCGGATTGCCCCTCAACGTCTTCGGTGGATTCAACTGGCCGACCAACTGGCAACTCGGCGGAAATGCCTTTCTGACTGGGCCGGTGCAAACCGGCGTGTTCAAGAATCCGGACGGTACCGTCAGCGTCTTCAAAAATGGTCCGGCCGCCATCAATTCGTTCACCGCCCCGTTCCCCGGCGATTCTGGCGCACGCAACCAGATTCGCGGTCAGGGCTTCTTCAATATCGACATGGGCTTATCCAAGCGTTGGAAGATGCCATGGGCTGAATCGCAATCGCTTCAGTTCCGCTGGGAGGTGTTCAACGTCACGAACACGACTCGTTTTGACGTCCAATCCATCGCGCCGGAACTGGACATTTCGTCCACGTTCGGCAACTACACGGGTCTACTTACAAACCCACGCGTGATGCAGTTCGCATTGCGCTACGAATTCTAGGGGCAGTAGCGAAAATCCCGTTCCGTCTAGTCGCCGGAGAGCGCAAGCACTCCGGCGACTGCGTTTTCAGCCTCCATTGTGTTAACCTATTTATTCCCGCGGTAAGCCCACAGCTTGCCGTGTCGGTTGTCGGGGCGTAGCGCAGCCTGGCTAGCGCGCCTGCTTCGGGAGCAGGAGGCCGGTGGTTCAAATCCACTCGCCCCGACCATTTTCTCCTCCTTTTTCATATCGATCGCGCGGCCTCCCTGCGTTCCGCCTCTTTTTCTTGTCAAAAATTCGAAACTCTGCCAGAGTCAAACGAAGCAAAACGAAACCCCTTACTTTTGGAGCCCTCCAATGCTCAGCGAGGAACGCCGTCGTGAAATTCTTGAACTACTCCGCACCGACGGCCGCGTCCTTGTCCGCGATCTCGCCCGGCGCTTCCACACATCGCTGATCACGATTCGCAAAGACCTCGAGTCTCTGCACCACCAGGGCTTGCTCGAACGCACCCATGGTGGCGCGCTTCCCATTAGAACCGGCGCTTTGCAAGATCAAACGCTCCAGGAAAAAGAGCGCCTGCACAAACAAGAAAAACTTCGCATCGCTGCCGCTGCCGTTCGTATGATACGTCCCGGCCAGGTCGTTATCCTCGACTCCGGCACCACCACCACCGCCATCGCGCGCGGTTGCCGGCAGATTCGCGGCCTAACGATCATCACCAACGCCACAAATATCGCCGCGGAATTAGAGGGCAGCAGCGCGGAGGTAATTCTCACCGGCGGTACGCTCCGCAAGAATTCCTTCTCGCTCGTTGGTCCGCTCGCCGAGGAATCGCTTCGCAAACTGAGCGCCGACATGCTCTTTCTCGCCGTCGATGGCTTCGATGTCAGTTATGGCCTGACCACGCCGAATCAATTGGAAGCGCGCGTCAATCGCGCCATGTCCGAAGCGGCACGCCGCACCATCATCGTCTGCGATTCATCCAAATTTGGCCGCCGCAGTCTCTCGCTTATCATGCCGGTCTCGTCCGTACACGAAGCGATCACCGATCGCGGCATCTCGCGCCACGACCTCAAATCCCTCCGCGACGCTGAAGTCGAAGTCACCCTCGTCTGAATCCCAGCCGCTGGCTCCACTCCGTCGAAATCTCTTTCCTTGACTTGGAAAGAAATAGAAAGTAAAAGAAGTAAAGCGTAAGTCGCCGACTTACGCTCCGCAAAGTGTCCTTGGAGGCCTTATGTTGTCGTCATTCCGCTCGCTACTTGCATTCCTGACTCTTCTTGCCGCGCCGCTCGTCCTGAACGCTCAAGCTAACTACACAGCCCAACTATCCGGCACCGTCACCGATACATCCGGAGGAGTGGTCCCCGGCGCAAAGGTCACCATTACCGACGACGCCACCAATATCCCCGTCACCACCGTCACCGGTGATCGCGGAGAATACGTCATCACCGGCCTTCGCCCTGCGACGTACACCTTCCGCGTCGAAGCCAACAATTTCTCGGCCGTCGAACGCAAAGGCCTGGTACTCGCCGTCAACCAGCGCGCCACGCTTGACGTTACCGTCACGCCCGGCAGCGTTTCCGCCAGTATTACCGTCACGACGCAAGCGCCGCTTCTCGATACAGCCGACGCTTCTCTCGGCACCGATGTCACTAACGAGTATGTCCGCGATATCCCGCTCACCAATCGAAGCTTTTTCGGTTTGGTTTTTCTCGCCGGCGGTGTCACGGAAACTGCGGGGCAGGGAACTGAGGACTCGTACCCAACGGGCACAAATTTCGTTTCGAATGGCCAGCGCAACTCCACTGCCGAAATTCGCGTTGACGGAGCGCTTACCAGCGCACCGGAACAAGGAGAAGGCGCCACCACAAACGTCTACTACCAGCCGTCCGTCGAAATCGTTCAGGAGTTCAAAGTCGAAAACAACAGCTTCTCTTCGGAGTTCGGTAACAACGGCGGCACGGTCGTCAACATCGTCCTCAAGGAAGGCGGCAACAAGTTTCACGGCAGCGGTTGGTGGTTCGGCCAGCGTTCGGCGCTTGATGCCAACGAATTTTTCAACAACGCACAGGGCCTCGCCAAGCCCGATCACGTGCGCGACCAGTACGGTTTCTCGCTGGGCGGACCCATTAAGAAGGAAAAGACCTTCTTCTTCGTCGATTTCGAAAAGCTTCGCCAGAACGACCCCAACCACATTGATGCTTTCGTTCCGACCGCACTTGAGCGCCAGGGCGACTTCCGGAGTAGCCTCCAGCCAATCTTCAACCCCTTCAGCGTTGCTCCCCCGGACTCTAATGGAGACAGGAAGCGTCAGGACTTCACCGTCCCGAACGTAATCGATTCAAACCTCATTGATCCCATCGGCCAGGCCATCATCAACCTGTATCCTCAGCCGACAGATCCGAACGCTTTACCGGGCGATTCCAATTTTCATGCTGCCGTCTTATCCAAATTTACGGCTAGGCAGTACGACATCAAACTCGACCATCATTTCTCTGAAAAAAATCATCTTGCCGCCCGTTACAGCAATCATCATGACGAAGGCAGCGTTCCCACCATCTTCGGCGACGGCGATTTTAACGATGGCTTCGCGTTTTCCACGGATGTCCACAACGCTGCTCTCGAAGACAACTGGAGCATCACTCCCACGGCAGTGTTGACCAGCCGCCTCACGATTGATCGTGCCGTTGCGCCGGTGACCGAAAATTATCCGACTCTTCAAAGCGTTGGATTCCCCGCCATTCTGGGCCAGGAAAATGGCACCTCCCGTATGCCCGTGATTCAGATGGATAACAATGCAAGCTCTCTTTTCAACCAGTGCTGCACGGATACGCAATTCGCACACACCCTTTATTCGTACAACTCTTCGCTTTCTTGGGTGAAGGGCCGCCACATTTTAAAATTTGGCGGGGAGCAGCGTCTCTTCTTCAACAATTTCCATCAGCCAAATCCGCCCACAGGTTTCTTCCACTTCGCGCAGAGCGTGACCGAACAAGTTGTCAACGGCGGCAATTCAGATCAAGGCAACTCCTTCGCCAGCCTCCTGCTCGGCTACGGAGACACTGATTCTTTCTATGCAATTAACCCGTCCGTCGCAAATAAATCGAAAGAGACCGCGTTCTTTTTTCAGGACGACTGGAAAATCACTTCGAAGCTCACCCTCAATCTGGGCTTGCGCTATGAATGGAGCACTCCCTACAACGAACGCCACGACAAGATTCAATTCAGCGACTTCGCCGGTGACAGCGGCATTACCGTGCCCATCGATGTTCCAGGTGTGTTGTCGACAAACTCGAGTTTGCTCGGCACCACCGTGTTTGCGGGAAGCGATCACCGCAACGTTCCGGTGGACCGCAACAATTGGGCGCCGCGCATAGGCTTTGCCTACGCTATGAATCCCAACACCGTCATTCGCGGCGGTGCTGGCGTCTATTACGGCCTCAACGTTGCCACCAACTTCCAGTTCACAGGTACGGCGTTCGGCAATTTTTCTCCGATTCGTTTTACCAAAGATGATTTCCAGTCTCGATTCGCAACGCTTTCGAATCCTTTTCCCGGTGGACTGCCCCTGCCGCAAGATCAAACTTACGGCCCCCTCGCGCTGTGGGGATTGCCGAATAACAACAGCCTCGACACCGGCGAAGCGCGCAACGCGGAAATCTACCAGTGGAATCTGGGCGTTCAGCATCTATTCCCGGGGCAAATCGTCATCGGCGTAGACTACTCTGCGAGCCGCAGCACCCATCTGCCTTACAGTTCGTTTTCCGGAACCGCGAATCGCAATTTCTTGCCGTCGTCCATCCGCCAGCAAATCGTCGACGGCAACGAAACCGATTGCGCCAGCCAGGGCCTTGGCCCTTCCGACTGCCTCGGTCTACAGGTTGCGAATCCGTTCCAGTCCTTGTTCACGGGGCCCAACGCGACCTTTAACGAGCCCACTTCTATCTACAACGACGACACGATCCCGCTAATCAATTTATTGCGTCCCTTCCCCCAATTTGACGGCCCCTTCAGCGGCCTCACACTCCTCACCGCGGAATCCTTCTACAATTCGCTCCAAATCCGCTTCCAGAAGCGTCCGAGCCACTACGTCAGTTTCGAAGGCAACTACACGCTCGCGAAATCAACAGACAATTCTTCCGCCGGCGCCAACTCCTTCATCACCGATCTGCTCAGCGCCGGAAATCCGCAAGTCTTGGACAATCTCAAAGCCGAACACGGCATCAGCGCCAACGATGCAACTCACCGCCTTGCCCTCGCGACAATCGTCGACGTTCCGGTTGGCCGCGGCCGCTGGGTAGGCCGCGACATGAACCGTGCACTAGACGCCATCGTCGGCGGTTGGTCCATCTCGACGATTCTGACGTTCCAGACCGGCACACCCCTCACGCTGGGCCTCGCCGATGCGCGTCTCGCGGATGGCACCCAGAGGCCGGACGTGACCTGCTCGCAACTCACGACGGGTATCAGTTACCACCAGGCTGCCGCTACCGGACTGCCGATCCTCAACGAGTCTTGCTTCGGCGATCCTGGCGATCAAGTCCCGGGGAATGCGCCACGCTACTTTTCCAATCTCCGTAGCAACGGTATCCACAATTCCGATCTTTCCTTCAGCAAGGAATTCACGATTCGCGAAGGCATGAAGCTTCAGCTGCGCGGAGAATTCTTCAATTTTACCAACACGCCGCGCTTCGCTTCGCCCAACACCGCGGTCGGCGACTCGCAGTTCGGCCAGGTCACCAGCACGCTCGGTTCGCCGCGCCATACCCAAATCGGCGTTCGCTTCGAATTCTAGGACGCCACATGAAATCGCACGCGAAAGCATGGCTCAACATCGCGGCAGTGTCCACAATCTGCCTCGCCGTGCCTTCGCGTGCAGACGACCCACAACAAAACTGGACGCACTTCGTACGCATCGGCGCCTACGGTCTTTCGCCGGTAAATTCCGGCAAGATCGTTAGCGACGCTACAAACACCCGCGTTTTCGGCATCGAAGTTGACAACGACATTCCTGGCCGCTACGAAAGTTTTCTCGACCCAACCGAAAAACTGGCCGCCATCAAATCCGTCGCCGAAAAAGCCCATCAAGCCGGCAACAAGGCCTTCGTCTACATCGCCGGCACCGAATGCATCACGGCAAACGCCGACAAGGTTGCCCACTCCGTCGTAAAAGATCATCCCGATTGGCTTCAGCGCAAAATCACTGGCGAACCCGCCGTCTTCACGGGCGGCGCCGCCTTCTGGATTCGCGAAGGCGACGAAGATGTCTGGATCAGTCCCTATGCCGAACCCTGGCGCAAACAATACATGGAGCGCGTTCGCCAGATCGCCGCGACCGGAATTGACGGCATTTACGTCGATATCCCTTACTGGATGACCCATTTCGACGGCTGGGAAGATACCTGGGCTAGCTTCGACGATTTCACAGTCGCAGCTTTCAAACAGCAAACCAATCTCGACGCGCGTAAGGATTTAAAGCTAGGCGATTTCGCTGATCCCAACTTTCGCAAGTGGATTGACTTCCGCATCGCCACGTTTACAGAGTTTCTGCGTCAGATCCGTGAGAACGCTCGTACCGTCAATCCTTCCATCATGGTGATTCCTGAGATTTATCCCGGCATCGAGGAAGAAGCAGTTCGTGTCGGCGCCGATGTCTATCAACTTTATGGCGTCGTCGACGCTGTTGCCCACGAATATGAATTTGGCAGCGGCGACCATATGGCCGGATCGCGCACCCAACTCGACTGGCTCCTCTATCAAGTCGGCATGTCGTCGTTCCGCGCCTTTGCGCAGGGCAAAGCCACGTGGCTCCTTAACTATTCCTGGGACGGCGACAAGTCCGTCGATGCGCGCGAAGCCATGAAAACTCTCGCCTCCTCGCAAATCATGGCCGGTGTCAATTTCTGGGATGCGCCCGGCCACTCCATGGCCGGTTCGAATGACGCCCCAACTCGCATCGAAATTTTTCGCTGGATTGAGCGCTATCAAGACGCACTGTATCGCCCGCGCACGCCCATCCATCCCATCGGCGTTTATTTTTCTCCCGCTTCCCGCAATTACGACGGCGCCCGTTTCCTGCCATCGTTTCGCGGCACGGTTTTGCTCCTGCTCCAGTCGCATCGTGAATTCCAAATCGTCACGCCGCGCACGCTCTCCTCATTTCGCGGTCCGGCCCTAATTCTCCCCGATGTTTCGCAAATTTCGTCCACCGAGAAGGAGCAATTCAACGGTTTCACAAGCCATGGCGGACGCTTGTTGATAACCGGCGCCGATTCGGCAAACTTGCCGGATTCCCCGCAAATCACTCGCTCGGCTTCATCGCCGGGTGCCTCTCATCTTGCTCTCTTGGAGAAGGACTTTATCCAGGCTTCGCAATCATCGAATCTCGAACTGCTTGACGCCCTCCCACACGATCGCGATCTCCGCATCGAGGCTTCGCCGTACGTAGTTTCCTACGCCGCTCAAGTAGACGGCAAACTCCACGTTTTTCTTTCTAATTTTGCAGGTGTTGTGCCCCACAAAAATGTTCGTCCCACGCCCGAAAGCGCCGCACGAATCGTTGTTACTGCACGCCCCTCCGCCACGCTCACTTTTGTCCCGTTCCTTGGGACCGAGCAGATTCTTCAGGGCGAGCGTTCCGGCGAACAGCTCATCTTTCATCTGCCGCCGTTCGATCGCGGAGCGGTGGCCTGGCTCAACAACTCCAAGTAAACTCTTTCTTTTGCCGGCGGCAACTTCAGGGAGACACGCGTGACGCTTTCACCGGGAAAACAAAAGGGCCTCGCAGCGCTTTCCACTGACCGCAGCATCATCGCGGCTCTAGCTATCGATCAGCGCAGCGCCCTTCGCAAACTTTTCGCAAAAGCGTCCGGCCGCGCGGCAGGTGATATTCCGGCTGATCTGCTCGCCAATTTCAAATCTCACGTCAGCCGGATTCTTACGCCCCACGCTAGCGCCATTCTCCTCGATCCGGAATTAGGTGTCCCCGCCGCCGCCGCGCGCGCTCCCAAAACCGGGCTCCTGCTCGCCTACGAGCAGACCGGTTACGACAAATCCGTTCCCGGACGTCTCCCCCGCCTTCTCGATGGTTTCTCCGTCGCAAAACTTCGCGCCCTCGGCGCCGACGCCGTCAAAATCCTTCTCTACTATTCGCCGTTCAGCGCCTCGGCAATCAACACGCAAAAGTATGCGTGGGTTGAACGCATCGGCCAGGAATGTTCCGCTGCCGACATTCCTTTTTTTCTGGAACTCGTCAGCTACCACGACGACATGGACGAAAAGGGGCCCGAATTTGCGCGCATCAAACCCGATGTCGTCGTGCGTTCCGTCGAGGAGTTTTGCAATCCCCGTTACGCCGTCGACGTCGTCAAAGTCGGCGTCCCGGTGAACATGCACTTCGTCCGGTCTGCAGAAGTTGTAAGGGACAAGTCGCTCTACACTCGCCAGGAAGCCGCCGCCCATTTTCGCCGCGCCTCCGATGCCTGTTCGCTCCCATTTATCTATTTGTCCGAAGGCGTTTCGAACGAGACCTTCGCCGACGCTCTCGCCATCGCGGCAGAGGCGGGCTCCGAATTTTCCGGCGTCCTCTGCGGCCGAGCCACATGGCAGGATGGAGTTTCAGCCTTCGTCCAGCACGGCGAAACCGCGCTCGACGCCTGGCTCAACAACCAAGGCGTAAAGAATATCCAGAATGTGAACGCCGGCCTCGCCGCCGCGCGTCCCTGGAACGCGAAGCGTTCGGCTCGCTCAGAAAGGACGACCTAGGCGCCCTCGTCATGTTTCTCTGCGTCAGCCCAAATCCGGCCAACGACAAGCGCATGACTCTCCCTGCGCTTATTCCTGGAGAAATTCATCGCGCGCAGACCGTACAAGCTTTCCCAGGAGGCAAATCTACGCACGTCGCTATGGTTCTAAAAGCGCTCGGCGCAGAGCCTCACTGGATCGGTTTGTGCGGCGGATCAACGGGTTCCGCACTTCTCGCTGGGTTGAATGAGCTTGGAATCAAAGCTCAAGCATCTTCCACAGCCGTGGAAACGCGCACCAATCTCGAAATTATTGACCACGCTGGCGTCGTGACCGAAATTCGCGAACCAGGCTCGCCCGTTTCTGCCGCCGAACTGTCCACGTTCGAACGCGCCTGCAACGAACTGTTCGAAAAGGGCAAGGAATCCACTACCGTGATTTTCTCGGGCAGCCTCCCCGTTGGCGCCCCAAACAATTTCTATGCAAAACTGATCGTCGCCGCCCGCGCCGCGGGTTGCCGTACTTTTCTGGACACCAGCGGCGAACCTTTAAAACTTGCGCTCGCGTCGCATCCTGATTTCGTTAAACCCAATCGAGACGAAGCGGCGACCGCGCTTGATCTTAAACTCACTTCGCGCGAATCCACGGCGAATGCACTTTCCCAATTTCTCTTGTACGGTGCGTGCAGCGCGGCAATCAGCCTTGGCGCAGACGGGATGATTTACGCTCCCGAGAAAAATGCACCATTTTGTTTTGCACCTGCTGTTTCCTTGAACCCCAAATCAACCGTTGGTTGCGGCGACGCCGCACTCGCCGGCTTCGCTTTTGCTTTGTCGGCCGGCTCCTCGGCCGAAAATGCCCTTCGCACAGCCGCCGCCTGCGCCGCCGCGAACTGTCTCGCCGATTCGCCCGGCGCTATCGACAAAGATGTTATGGACAAATTCCAAAGCCAGATCCGCGTCGAAACATTTATCGCGGGCCCTTAATCCGGTCGGCTTCGAACATCCTCTAAAAAACTGGAACCCAAAGTGTTCTAAACTTACTGTCAATCGCTCGGAAGTCGCCTTCATCTCAATCGTCGAGGAAACGAAATGTCCGCTCCCAGTACGCCGGTCCGCAGCATCCACACACTTGCCGAGATTCTCTCTCAGCCCGAAATATGGATAGCCTGTCAGCGCCAGCGCGCGTCCGATTCCGCATTCAAGTCCGCTGCGGCACGGCTTGGTGCGGCAAAGGAAATTTTATTCGTCGGATGCGGCTCGAGCCTGTATCTCGCGGAATCTGCGGCCGTAGCGTGGACGTCTGGTACTGGCCGCCACACTCGCGCCCTTCCTGCATCGGAATTACTCCTGTTTCCGAAATTGTGCCGGCTCGACGTCCCGGATTTGCATGCCATCGTTATCTCTCGTTCCGGGAAAACTTCTGAGGCGGTACGCGCGGCCGATTTTCTGACGAACAAGCAGCATTTGCCGACCATCGGTATCACCTGCGCCGTCGACTCAGAGCTTGCCAAATTCTGCGATCTTACCGTCGCGCTGCCCACGGCCGACGAGAAAAGCATGGTCATGACGCGTTCGTTCACTTCCATGCTCCAACTTCTCGTTGGTCTCGCGGAATCGCAGCGCGGCGATTCTCCTTCGACATCGAGTGTGGAAAAAGTGTCGGCGGCGCTTGGCTCCCGGATTCAAGCGATGAACGAACGCATCGAGTCGTTCGTGGCGAAGCATACGTTCGCTGACTATGTCTACCTCGCTCAGGGGCCGTTCTTTCCTGTGGTGCGTGAAGCGGCGCTCAAAGTAACGGAGATGTCGTGTTCGTATGCGCAGCCTTACCACACGTTGGAATTTCGTCACGGTCCGAAGTCCATCGTCGCCCCGGAAACTTGCCTCACTTTTTTCCTGAGCGACTCGGCCATGCAAGCCGAAAGCGAAGTCCTTGTTGAGATGAAACAACTTGGCGGAACAATTGTCGCGATTTGCAATCGCGCGCCGGATTCGATCCGCGGCTATGTCGATCTGTTGATTGAACTTGAAGCAAATGTTCCGGAACTCGCGCTAATGGCCCCGTTTCTTGTTCCCGCCCAACTTTTCGGTTTTCATACTGGCATGAAAAAAGGGTTCAATCCAGACGAGCCGAAAAATCTCAGTCGCGTCGTTATTCTCGACTGAAACGAATTGAAATATTTCATGGGCTCTTTGCGCAAATTCGATTTCAGTGTCGTCGGCGAGTTGAATCTCGATCTTGTTCTCTACGGTCTTCCGGCTGAGCTCGAGCTCGACCGTGAACACATCGCATCGGACATGCGACTGACGCTCGGCAGTTCGTCTGCGATCTTTGCCCACAATCTTGCATTGCTCGGCAACCGCGTCGCATTTCACTCCGCCATCGGTGCCGACGCGCTTGGCGAACTCTGCCTGAGCCGGCTGGCTGAGAGCGGTACTGACGTGTCCGCCGTGCGCAAATTTCCTGACGAGCAAACCGGGCTCACCGTGATTCTCCCGCGGCCGGTAAAACGCTACATTCTTACGTTCCCGGGTGTGATGGCCGACATGCGCTTCGAAGATCTCGACCTCGATTTTGTTTTCAATGCGCGCCATTTACACATTTCTTCGTTATTTCTGCAGCGAGCGCTGCGGCCTCGCGTCGCCGAACTGTTTCGGCTCGCGAAACAAGCCGGGCTCACGACTTCGCTCGACACCAATGACGACCCGGATGGCCGGTGGGATTTGGACAACGAGATCTTCAAACATCTTGATGTCCTTTTGCCCAACGAGAGCGAGGCGTGCCGTCTGGCGAAGAGTGACACACCGGAAGCCGCACTCGAAACGCTTGCGAAAAGTGTGCCGCTTGTCGCCATGAAGCGTGGTGAAAAAGGCGCGGTCGCAAAACGCGGCGACGTCGAAGTCGTGTCGCCACCTTTTCGGGCAAAGGCCGTCGATTCAATCGGAGCAGGCGACAGTTTTGACGCGGGTTTTCTCCATCAATATATTCGCGGCGCGTTGCTCGAAGCTTGTCTCCGTTTTGGCAATCTTACCGGCGCCTTGTCGACCACGCGGCAGGGTGGAACGGAAGCATTTCGCGATGCTTCGCATCGTGCCGAGTTTTTAAGTCGTTGAAGCCGCGTCGGTGTTCCTGTCGCTATTGAAGCGGCGTAACCTCCAACAATAGACTTCCTCGAAAGTCGACGCTGAGTGTCGGGTCCGTTCCTCCCGTAGTTGGCCCTGCAACAGTGCCGTAGTTTTTGTTATTCACGTAGTCCACGACGCTATACTGCTTCGCTTCGAGCCCTCGCAGTTCGATTGTTCCTTTATACAGGCCGGTTTTTCCGCCCGTTTTTCCGTGTGGCTCCGCTGCGTAAAAGGCATAAAAGGTCTTTCCGTCCTTCGCGATGGCGTACGCCTCCGGAACGTCGTAGCCGTAGACATATAAATCGAGAAATTGCCCCTTCGACAGCATTTTCTGGTTGTAGAGCCCGATCCATTTCTTCCATTCAGGTTCTTTTTCCGCGTTCAGGTAAACATTCGAAAATTTCTTCCCGTAGTCGGGCCACGTGAATTTTGTTCCCAGCACGCCGCCTGTTCCGAGGGTCGAGGCGAAATCGCTGCCCGTGTCCTGCTCTTCTCCGCCGCTCGGCTGCGAAATCTGCGTCAACTCGACGTGGTCTCCGTAAATTGCCGCCGTGGGCCCCAGAAGCGCTTTGTACATTTTCATGCGACGCCGCACTTGCACGGAGCCGACGGGATCGGCGGTCACTGCCTGATCCATGTAGCGGAACCACGCGAGGCTCGGAGGAGTGCCGCAAGGACAGCTCTGCGTCACGCTCTCGGCTTTCAACGCGCGGGTGGTTTCAAAAATAGTTTTGTACACATCACCCATCGCGTTAACCGAATCGTACGGCGATTTGTGATGATGCGCCGGGTTGTAGCATTTCGGCGTGGAATAAATGTTGTCGAGCTTGTGTCCGTCGAAATCCCATGTACGAATCATGCGCTCGGTCAATTGCTTGTAATAGTCCCGCACTTCCGGAACCGCGGGGCAAAGCGTGGCGAGATTGCGCGTCATCCGCGCGTGCTTTCCCTTTTCATCGAGAATCAGCCAATCTGGATGGTCCTTCACAACATCCGAGACGACATATTTGTGATCTCCGTATTTGTGCTGGCCGTCCTCCACCGCCAGCGGCAGCCACC
>Ga0247682_1000258_pt1 | contig 17395 bp, 17 predicted proteins | sample CNK23_metaG_FD_190130 | JGI IMG/M metagenome (GOLD analysis project Ga0247682, IMG submission 190130) | Soil microbial communities from Purdue University Martell Research Forest, Indiana, United States - CNK23 | ecosystem: Environmental > Terrestrial > Soil > Temperate forest > Bulk soil...
AATTGTTCTCACGCCGCAATCGCAACGCGTGGAACACGAAGGCGAGCTTGCGATGGTGGTCGGCCGGCGTTGTTCGCGCCTCAAGGATTCCGACGATGCGCTGGCGTATCTGCTCGGATACAGTTGTCTCAATGACGTAACTGCGCGCGACCTCCAAAAGAGCGACGTACAGTTCACGCGCGCCAAGGGCTTTGATACCTTTTGTCCCACTGGCCCGCACATTGAGACACAACTCGATCCATCAGATGTTTTGGTGGAAACGCATGTCAACGGCGCCCTCCGGCAATCCGGACGTACCTCGCTTATGGTTTATCCCCCGGCGTTTCTTGTCCGCTGGATCTCTCGTGTGATGACTCTCAACCCTGGCGATGTGATTGCCACCGGCACACCTGCTGGCGTTGGCCCGCTGGTCGCTGGAGACGTTGTAGAAGTCAGCGTCACCGGGGTTGGCGTGTTGCGCAATCCAGTGCAACCCCCGTACACGTAGATTCACCTCCCCGCCACAGTTTCTGTAAAATACAGGATGTGGGGGCGCCTCTCGTAGGAAGACCTTTTCTGATGTGCCGTGCACCTGCTGATCTACGCGCCTGCGCCGCTCCACAACTCACTTGCCACATGGGAGCTAGCTAGTTGAAATCCCTTTTCGCAGACTGGAAGCTTGTTCTCGCCATGGCGGGAGCTGCCATCGTCGCCATCGCCATGATTGCCTACGCCTTCTTTCGCCCGGCGGAAGAACCCCAGGACGTAGAACGCAGACGGCGTCTCCACTTGAATCAGATTGGTCGCATCGCGGAAGGCCAGGTCGTCGAATTAGCAGAACACCCTGCCGAGCCGTTCGAAGGCAGAAAAAAACTGTTGGGTTCGCGTGCCCGCCCGCTCGTAGATACCAGGCCGAGACACCTCGTCACCTACAGCTACGCGATTTCCGGCGTCACCTATCACACGGCGCAGGACATCACCGGCCTCGAGGGGCAGATCCGTTTCGAACGCCTCGTCGCTGGCCAGCCTGCCAGCGTGAAGTACGATCCCGCAAATCCGAGCGATTCGATCCTCGTCGCCGACGATTGGTCCGGCTTGCGCTGAGCCTTGAAGTGTATACACTGAGCTTCGAAGCTCCGGTTCCGGCCTCGCGGCCGCATTCTGATTTCCGCCCAGTTGCGCTATCCTTCTCCCTGCGGCTTCGATGCGCCGTGCCACTCTTATGAAAATGGTCCTCGCCTCCGTCTTCACCACCATTCTCGTCGTTGCGATGACTCTGGGCGCGATGTTCATGCTCGTGCGAGCCACGGATTACGTAACCTCTCTCGAGTCTCCTATTCAACGCGCCGCGGCCATGTGTGCGGAACTTCTTCTTGGAGTGGTCTTGCTGCTTGGCACCGTCTGGCTCGCTACGCATCTTGCTGTTCGCATCTTTGCGAAAAATGAGCCTTCTTCTACGGGAGGAATGCTTGCCTGAGAAAAACGCCGCCGCGAGTGCCAAAGAAAAGCATCACGACCGCATGGAGGAACTCCGACGCCATTCCGCGGAAGCCGAAGCCGGGGGCGGGCCCGAGCGCCGCGAGCGTGAACATAAAGCCGGCAAGCTCTCCGCTCGCGAACGCATTCATCTGCTCCTCGATGAGGGCTCCTTCGAAGAACTCGACAAATTTGTCCGCCACGGTTGCGTCGATTTTGGAATGCAGGATCAGCGCCCCGCCGGCGATGGCTTCGTCACAGGTTTTGGCCGAATCGATGGCCGGCTCGTCTATGTTTTTGCGCAAGATTTTACTGTGTTTGGCGGCTCGCTTTCCGAAGCCAACGCTCGGAAAATCTGCAAGATCATGGATCTCGCCATGTGTGCAGGCGCTCCCCTCATCGGCCTCAACGACTCAGGCGGCGCCCGCATCCAGGAAGGCGTTGCCTCGCTCGCCGGTTACGCCGATATTTTTCTGCGCAACACGCTCGCCAGCGGTGTAATCCCGCAGATCAGCGCCGTCATGGGCCCGTGCGCCGGTGGCGCGGTGTATTCCCCCGCGATCACTGATTTCATTTTCATGACGCGCGAGACTTCTTACATGTTCGTCACCGGCCCCGACGTCATCAAGACCGTCACTCACGAGGAAGTCTCCAAGCAAGAACTCGGCGGCGCGATGACCCACAACGAAAAAAGCGGTGTGGCGCACTTCGTCTCTGCGGACGATGCCGATTGCCTGGCCATGATTCGCGAGCTCTTGAGCTTCCTCCCTTCGAACAATATCGATGATCCTCCTCGCCGCCAGTCCTCCGATTCGCCGGACCGCCGCGAAGAATCCTTGAACTCGCTGGTTCCTGCCGATCCCCAGAAGCCTTACGACATCAAGGACGCCATCCACGCCATTATCGATGACGGCTACTTCTTCGAAGTCCACGAGCACTTCGCGAAAAATATCGTTGTTGGTTTTGCGCGCCTGGACGGACGTCCCGTTGGCGTCGTCGCCAACCAACCGGCGTTTCTCGCTGGTGTGCTCGATATCAACGCCTCCCTCAAAGCCGCACGCTTCGTCCGTTTCTGCGACGCCTTCAACATTCCGCTCATTACCTTCGAAGACGTTCCCGGTTTTCTGCCCGGCACGCAGCAGGAATTTGGGGGCATCATCAAGCATGGCGCGAAACTGCTTTTTGCGTTTGCAGAAGCCACCGTTCCCAAAATCACGGTCATCACACGCAAGGCCTACGGCGGAGCCTATTGCGTCATGGCCAGCAAACACATCCGCACCGACGCCAACTTCGCATGGCCTTCCGCGGAAATCGCTGTGCTGGGTCCCGAAGGCGCGGTGAATATCGTTTACAAGCGTGAACTGGACAAAGTCCCCGAATCTGAGCGCGAAAGACTTCGCCAGGAAAAAATCGAAGAATTTCGCGACCGCTTCGCCAATCCCTTTGTCGCCGCTGAAAAGGGCTATATCGACGCCATCATCGAGCCTTCCGAAACTCGTTCCCGCATCATCACGGCCCTTCGCGCTCTCGAAAACAAGCGCGACACCAACCCTCGCAAGAAACACGGCAACATTCCTCTTTGAATCTGTGCTCCCAGCGACTGTGGTACATTTGGTCGGGGCAAATCTATTTCTGGAGCGTTTCATGTCTCCGCGCGCGCTGGCCGTCATTCTTCTTCTTTCTGTCTTTTGCGCCCTGAATGGGCGAGCTCAATCCAAGTCCGTCGCAGAGCGTCTAGGCTATCCGGCCGATGCGAAGCTCCTCATCGTTCATGCCGATGACCTCGCGGTGGCTCATTCCGTAAATGCCGCCAGCTTCGCCGCGCTCGATACGAACGCCGTGACCTCGGCCAGCATCATGATTCCGTGTGCCTGGCTGACCGAAGTCGCTGCCTATGCAAGAGCTCACCCAAACGCCGATCTCGGCCTTCATCTCACTCTTACAAGCGAGTGGAAAACTTATCGTTGGGGCCCGGTTGAGTCGACAGATAAAGTTCCATCTCTGCTTGCTCCGGATGGATATCTGTGGCCCGAAACCCAACCCGCGGCGCAAAACATCAAGGCCGAAGAGGCCGAACGCGAGATTCGCGCGCAGATTCAACGAGCGATTGCCCTCGGAATTCGGCCCACTCATCTCGATAGCCACATGGGGACGCTCTTCGCAACGCCGCAGCTCTTTTCCGTTCTTGTCAAAGTTGCTCACGAATATAAATTGCCATTTCTAGCCGTTAAAGTGACCGACGAGCGCAGCAAGCTTCTCTCTCTTCTTTCCGAAAAAGACGTTGTTCTAGATTCGCTCGTCATGGCGGACCCCTCCATCACTCCCGGCTCATGGGAACAGTTCTACGCCTCCGCTATCAGAAACCTGAAGCCTGGTCTCACTGAAATGATTGTTCACCTTGGTCATGACGATGCCGAACTGCAGGCCGTCACCGTCGATCACCCTGACTATGGATCGGCCTGGCGCCAGCGCGACCTTGATTTCGTCAGTAGCCCCGCTTTCAAGAAATTACTCACGGAAAATCACGTCATTCTCATTCAATGGAGGGATTTGGGAAAACTCCTGCAATAGCAGGCTTTTGGAAACTCCTGGTTGTCCCGCTGTTGCCCGCCGAAACACGCAGCTTCTTGCGGGAAGCGCAACGGCGATTTCCCCGTGTTAAACTCTCTCGCCATCTGACTTTTCTATGTTCAAAAAAATTCTGATTGCCAATCGCGGGGAAATCGCCGTGCGCATCTTGCGCGCCTGCCGCGAGCTGGGCATTCGCTCGGCCGCAGTTTTCAGCCAGGTCGACCGCACCTCTCTCCACGTTCGCCTCGCCGATGAGGCTTATCCCATCGGACCTGCCTCTTCGCGCGAAAGCTACCTTCGCATTGACAAAATAATAGACGTTGCGCGCCGCTCCGGGTGTGACGCTGTCCATCCGGGATACGGTTTTCTTGCCGAAAACGCGGCACTCCCGCGAGCCTGTACGGATGCAGGCCTCACCTTCATCGGCCCCAGCGCCGAAGCCATGGAAGCCCTCGGCTCGAAAACTGCCGGCCGCCAGCTCGCGCGACGTTCCGATGTCCCGACCGTTCCCGGCGCCGATGACCCCATCGAAAATCCCGATGATGCGCAGGCCCTCGCTCAAAACATGGGCTATCCCGTGCTGCTCAAAGCCGTCGCCGGCGGCGGCGGCAAAGGCATGCGCGTTGTCACTCGCGATACCGAATTTGCTCCCGCCTGGCGGGATGCGTCCTCGGAAGCTCTAAACGCTTTCGGCGATTCCCGCCTCTATCTCGAAAAATATCTGGAAAAGCCGCGCCACATCGAGATACAAATCCTTGCCGACGCCCATGGCCGTGTCGTTTCTCTCGGCGAACGCGAATGCTCGGTGCAGCGCCGCCACCAAAAAGTAATCGAAGAGGCTCCGTCGCTCGTTGTGACGCCGGAGCTGCGCAAGAAAATGGGAGACGCTGCTGTCCGCCTTGCGCGCGCCGGAGGATACGTCAACGCCGGAACCGTGGAATTTCTGGTGGACACTCATCTCAACTTTTATTTTCTGGAAGTTAATACGCGCCTTCAGGTCGAGCATCCCGTCACGGAGCAAGTCACCGGACTCGATCTAGTTAAACTGCAAATCGCCATCGCCGCCGGCCATCGGCTTCCCTTCGCCTGGGAGACTATCACTCCGCGCGGCCACGCCATGGAAGTCCGCCTCTACGCCGAAGATCCTGAGAACAGTTTCTTCCCTTCGCCCGGAAAAATTCTTTCGCGCCATGCGCCCAGCGGCCCTGGCATCCGCCTTGATGAAGGCGTCTACGAAGGCTGGACCGTGCCGATGGATTACGATCCTCTGTTGAGCAAGCTGATCGCCTGGGGTAACAGCCGTGAAGAAACTATCGCTCGTCTGCGTCGCGCCCTCGAGGAGTACACCGTCACCGGCATCAAGACCAACGCTGGACTCTTCCGCCGTATTCTCGCCGAGCCGGAATTTCTTTGTGGCGAAATACACACGAAATGGCTCGATGATTTGCTTCGCCGTTCGCCTACTGCACTTCCGACCTCGGGCGATCCCGCGCAGCAAGGCCGCGCGGAGGATGCCGCCGCCATCGCCTCTGCGTTTCGGCAAGCAAGACAGTCGGAGAATCATTCCGATCCGTCCTCTTCCGTCCAGGATTCTCTTCAACCTTCCCGGTGGAAGCAAGAAGGCCGTCGCCAACAACTGGACCGCCTGCCATGAAGTTTGAAGTCCGGCTCGTTAGCGCTTCCGGGAAAAAGCTCCGCATCGTTGAATTAGTGCGCGACGCTGACCGCTGGAAAATCTCCCTGGATGGCCGGGTTGTCGATGCCGACGTCGTCGAAATTGATCGAAACACACTCTCCGTTCTACTCGAGGGCGAATCCTACGATGTTCGCTTTGCGCAGTCGCCGGAAGGAGTGCTCAACATCCAAGCTGATTTACAAGAGTTCACTGCCGAGGTTGACGATCCTCGTGCCTGGCGCGGCCGGCAGCATGGCGCCCTCGAAACGGAAGGCCGGCAACAAGTCGTCGCCCCCATGCCAGGCAAGGTGATCCGTCTACTCGTGCAGGCCGGAGAAAAAGTCGAAGCCGGACAGGGCCTTCTCGTCGTGGAAGCTATGAAAATGCAAAACGAAATTCGCTCGCCGAAGAACGGCATCGTGGAGCGCCTCCAAGTCAAGGAAGGCCAGCCCGTCAACGCCGGCGAAGTTCTTGCTTGGGTGGAATAATGGCAGAGTTGAACGGTAAAAAAGTGGTTCAGTGCCCGGATGGTTTGGCTGGAAAATCTGTCTTTGCCGCACCTGGCAATTTGCCCGCCGCCTCGATAATTTGCTGCGCCAGATAATTTGTCACGCGTGAGTCATCCCGCGCGATCGTCAAGTACGCCGCCCGCAACAGTTGTTCCTTGTGGTTGCGCAGCGTGTCGCGAATCGTTTGCTGGACTTGAGGATCGGAAATATTCCGCTGTCCAGGCGATTCTCTCGAGATGAGTTTCAAAATCACGATGCGCGGCCCGTCCTTCGATTGAATCGCCACAGGCTGGCTCACTTGACCCGCCTTCATTCCCAGCACAAACTTCTTCAGCATCGGATCCGACTGATTTAGGGCCGATTCCGGCACGTATCCCAGGTCCCCGCCCATTGCCGCGGAGTTCATATCCTCGGAATAGTCCATCGCCAGCTGGGCGAAGTCCGCTCCGCTGTTCAGCTTGTCCTCCAGCATCTTTACCTTGCGCTGCGCCTCCACCTCGTTGGTCGCATCGTCATTCTTGAGGTTGCGGATTTGTGGTTCCTTGCGCGGTGTCACGACAATCTCGGATATCCGGTAGCGCGGCTCCATGACATTGAATTGCGCTTTGTTCGCGTTATAAGAGTCAGTGATGTCCTGGTCGGTGATCGTTATTTTCGCCACCACTTCGTGGTTCAAAAGCTTCGTGATGGAAAGTTGCCTCCGCAGGTCGCTCTTCAAGTCGTCCACGGAAACGCCGCGTTCTTTCAGCTGTCTTTGGAATTCGTCTTCTGTGTAGGGGCTCTTCAGCTCCGTGAATTTGTCTTCCACCTCGCCGTCGCTCGCTTCCAGGTTCAGCTTCTTGGCGCGCTCCAGCAGAATCTCGTTATTGATGAGCTCGTCCAGAACGTTCAGCTTCAGCGAAAGCGCTTCTTCCTGCGATGGCGCCTGCCCCTCCGGATTCACCCTCGTCCGGTAGTATTTATCCACATCGTCGCGTTTAATCTCCTGACCGTTTACCACTGCCCACACGTCCGGCGAAGGCTGCGTCTTTTGTTTGCACCCTGCGCCCATCGCAAGCGACATGGCGGCTGCAGGCAACAGCAATGCCACGCGCGCCATGCCCTTCATCGGGCCGAGCGGGCGCGCAGCCACACTCTTTTTCGCATGCGGCGGATTCAAGATGAGGTGCTCAGGCAGCTTTCTTCACACGGCCCAGACGGATGCAGGCCGTGCAAACACGAACATGCTTTCTCGCGCCGTCCACCACCGCGCGAACGCGCTTCAGGTTCGGATTCCACCGTCTCCGCCTCGTATTATTTGCGTGACTGATTACGTTGCCAAAATGCGGCCCTTTGCCGCAAAGCTCACACTTCAGTGCCATTGTTCTTCCTACTCAGGCCGTCTTGTCCAGCCGGAAATTTTGCTCTGTTGAAGTCGCAATACTGAGCTTCCCATTCTAGCAGACGCCCCACCCCCGTCAAAGCCTGCCTTTTTGCGCAGTGCTGTCCTGATTGGATTCTGGGCCACTCAGCTAAAAAAGCCTCAAACTCGCATGGGGCTGTTTCCGAGTACCGCGGTCTAGCCACAATCGGAGGCAAAGCCCACAGGGAGCATATGACTTCCCTCAACGGGACTTCCGGGGAGTCAGCTAGGTCTTATTTCTCCGGTAACGGCGTTTACCAGGCACTTAGAGCAGTGGTTGGTGTAGCATTGGCAACCGAGATCTGATGACACCGCGAACGGGAACACTCGTCTCGCTCTTGGCTGGAGGTACATTTGGCGTTGTAGCGAGCTTTGTGCCGATAGTATTCGGCCCTCTTGTCTTTCCACAAGCCATCGGTGGACCGACGCTGGGGGAGGACATCGTGGGATTTTCAATTCCAGCATTCTTTCTGATATTCGGTACAGCGGGCTTCTTCCTAGCCCGTAGGGTTGTCGATCGACACATCGACCGGATCGATGACACCGGGCATAGCTTTACTTAATGTCATAACCGATACTTAATTCCACTTTACCGGTAACGGAAAACCGGACATGTTCGTTCCAGTACCCACATGGGAGGTAACCGCGTTAATCGTCCATGTGCCCCGAAGCGTGTTGTGTGGCCTCCCCGAAGCCGATTTGGACGACAAAGGATATCCTCGCAGCGCCGCGAAGACGATTGGGCATTGGTCTGGCCCAGCAACGTCATTCTTCGGAGATCACAATGCGAGCGCTCAACGTTTATTTTCCATCACGAATTCCTGTAAGACGGGGACTTCTCCGCATCTGGCTGGGGAAAAGCGTTCGTGATGCGCTACGGTCATCCAGTATTCATCTGCTTCTCTGCCGCCAGATTTCACGACGGCGAGGTTGTGCCATTTGCCGTCTACGCCGACGACCCCGTAGATGGCGACGGGACGATCTAACGCGCCTGGCCAAGGAATGGGGTAGAGTTCCGGTTGGTCTAGCGCTTTGATGTGTTCCGGATGAGGACACCACGCATACCAGCGGGCATCCGGAGCCGGAACAAGCGGAGTATCAGCGATGGTCACGTCTTTAAGTTCCTGCACCTGAACTTGAATCAGCGGCCTGTTCGATTCGAGTCTGGCCAAGGTGCGGGGAAACTGATGGCCATCGAATGCCACGTAATTTTCAAATTGGTCACCACTGGGCTGTCCTTGGTGTCCCACGAGAACAGGGACTGGGACTGCCCCATCCAAAGTTATTACGTCACGTGTTGACTGGTTTTGGTATCCGACCTCGATAACCCTCTCGTGTGCCCCGTCTCTGGTCCTTTCTTTCAACTTTTGTGCTTTGGCTTCCGAGTCGTAATGTAAGAGGGCTGGAAATTCCAATAGTTTAAGCAGCTGGTAAACCTCAAGCGTTAGGCTTGGTGCACTCCGCTTGACAAAGAGTCGATCGACGACGGCAGTCCGTTCTTGCGAAAAATCTCTGATCTGAAGCTTGTCTTGCCAAGTGGTCGGTGCTTTCCAAATAAGGTCGTAGGTTCCTTCCGATGTCTGGCCCTTTTCGCCAAACACCTTTACGCTTGCGGTCAGGCGAAATGCATGACTCCCAGGCGAGCGAATGTCCGTGAGCTCTTCGGCCTGTCTCAATAGTTTCTCCGCTTCGACTCTATTGTCGTTATCGGCCCTGACTTTCTCGGTGCAAAGTCCGCACATGCGTATGAGCAGAAAGACCGATATGCCGAGCATTGAAATCAATCTCATGATGACCCTTATACAGCTTTGAAATCCAATCTCACAAGTAGCGCTTTCATCGCCTTCCGTCATTTGTGAAACCCCATTCGCACATAGGAAGGACAAGCCCGAAATCCGCTCTGGGGGGAGCTGCGGTGGGCATGAACACTTTCACATGCCTGTGTAGTCGCGTTACCGTACAAGTGGTTTATCAAGAGCTTCCCTAGCTTGGCGCGTTCGCGTTAGGGAGCACGTCAGGGCGTGTCATCAAACGCAGAGCCAGGAACGTGCCGAGAACTGCGTCGAATGCAATACAGAAGTCGGGCTACCAAGAGGGGACGCCCGGGTTTGCAATGAAGAGGTGATGGACGAAGTCAAAAAGCCGTAGGCCACCCGGGCGGCAACCACGAACCACCGATTTCGTTTGAAGCCGAGAATGGCGAACAGGAAGAATCCGAAGACGAAAGCGATTTCGATCCAGAGGGTGCCCTGCGAAGCCCCATCACGGCAATCAAGATATCGTAGGACGCGATGACGATGAGGACGGTGGAATAGAAGGAGCGGTCCCGGCCCCAGCCGATGAGGGCGGCGACGCCGCCGACGGCGAGAGAGAGCAGCAAGCCGATCAGGTATTCCTCTGGGGGACTCGGGGGAGGAGTCTAGCGCGGTTGAGAAGGTATGGAAAAGTCAAAGCTAACGACACTCGATCCGTGAACTGAGCTTTTGCGAACTGTCGACACTGCAGAACGGATCAACGAATACCTCGCCAAACTCTACAAGTATCTGCAATTCGGTGCTGCCCTGATTTGAAATCCATTGGTGGCACAGCATACGGAATCGAGCGCCAGGTGTCATGAATCGCCCCTTTTTACTTGACAAAAGGTTACTCCAAGCGTATAAGCAATCTTAGCTAACAGTCCGTCTTATTTTGTAACGCCAGCGTCCTTGCTGGCTTTTTTGCTTTCACCAGCTCTTTTCGTTCTAAATCTCCTCTTTGCAACACTTACGGGGCAAACCGCGTGCTGCATCCACTTGGAGCAAACAAGCTCTTTAGAATCAACACCTACAAGGTCGTCCGCAGTCATTGATTCTAAACAAGTTATCCAAAGCCTAAATCCTTTAGAAGCAACACTTATGAAGATACCGGGGGTGGGGGTAGGGTTCACCGGCTAACGATTCGCAAATCTTCCCGTGACGCTCCGCAAGAATCCACGAGCCTCGTCAAGTCCGAGAGCCAGGATTGTCGCGAAATAGATGATCCCATATGGCACCAAGACTGCCACCGCCACCAGAATGGGGGAATGGTGGCCCAGGAAATGGCGGATCGCCCATCCCGCCGCCGCCGCCACAAAGGCAGCTCCCCAAAGCCTTACCAGAGAACCCAAGGGAACACCTGTTTGACCGATACGGCGGTTTAACGTTCGCCTGAGCAGCGCGAATTCAACCCAAGAGGATATTCCCGCGGAAATGGTGAGCCCGGCCGCTCCCCAGCGGGCCTCGACGCCCAGCAGATGCGGCAGCGAAAATGCGCAAAAGACGCCGAGGATCGTCGTCAAAATAACGCGAACGACAGCGTAGCGCAGCGGCGTGCGCGTATCCCGCAGCGCATAGTAGGTGGAGGAATACAGGCGCCCAAGTGTCGAGGCGAGCAGCCCAACGGTGGCTCCCGCCAGAATTCCCCAGACATAGATTACGTCCGCCTGCTTGAACTGCCCGGTGCGATAAATCGCCGCGACGATGACGTCGCCGAGAATCAAGAAAGCGGCGATCGACGGGACCACAAACATGGCGATCTGGCCCAGGCCGGAGTTGAGCCGCCGGCGCAAGGCGGCGGCTACTTCCACTTCGCTCCCGAGTGCGCTCGACATCTGTGGGAGTTCCGACGCCGAAACGGACATGCCGAAAAGACTCACCGGGAGCAGATAGAGAATCTGTGCATAAGAAAGCGCGGACACAGCGCCCATGGGCAGCCAACTTGCCAGCAGCGTATCCACATAAGCGCTGATTTGGACGACGCCGCGGCCCACGAAAACAGGAATGAAATTGTGCACCACCGTTTTCACGTTTTCCGCCCGATAATTCAGCGAAAGGTGAAGGCCTTGCAGGAGTCGCAATACGACAGGCAGCTGAACGGCTACTTGCAGCGCGCTGCCTGCCACCGATCCCCACGCCACTAATTGCGCCAGCGGAAATTGCGCGTAGCGGCCTCCCCATCCCCACATCGTGGCGATCATCGCCGCGTTCCACACGGCGGGCGCCGCGTACGACAGGAAGAAACGGCGGTGGCTATTGAGGACTCCCAGACACCAGGCCGAAAACACCAGCAGGCCCGCGCTCGGGAAGAGAATACGCACCAGGCGAATTGTCAATTCGCGCTTTTCGCCTGAAAATCCTCCGGCGATCGCATCGATCAGATACGGCGTGGTCAGCACGCCTAGCAGCACGATCAACGAAGTGGTGAGCGCAAGCAGCGCCGCGACTGCGCCCGCGGTACGCCGCGCCTCTTCGTCGTCTTTGTGCGCCAGGAGTCTCGCGTAAACTGGAATAAATGATGCGGAAAGCACTCCTTCGCCGAACAAATTTTGCAGGAAATTAGGAATGCGGAACGCGGCCTTAAAAGCATCCGCTGCGTCGGAGTTTCCGAAATAGTGCGCGAACACGCGCTCACGTACAAGTCCGGCCATCCGGCTTAGCAATATTCCCGCCGCAACTAGAACGGCGTGGCGCTTCGATCCGCCACGGGTGTCATCCGCAGTTCCAGGGTTTGTCACAAGAGATTGGGGACTGGCTTGCGCATAGGATGGAATCGATTCATTACATGAGCCGCGTGCGAAGTTGTCAACTTCGAATCTTGCGAGTGTGCGCTGTCCTTCGAAGCCCGTGCGACGTGAGAGTGCTTCCAAACTCTTGAATTCTTATGGCGGCATCTGTGCGCTTGGAGCGCAACGGCCGCTAAAGGTCCATCTCGACGGACACCGTTCCGTGTGGTCCTGGCGAATCCCATGAGTTTCCTCGTCCGGGTCGCAGCGCGGTCTTCGGACCCACAACTTCCGCGCCCAGTCCGGGTTTATAACCACGGTTACAGGGTAACCTCTCATCCTTTTGCATCTGGTAGATGCCTCGAAAGGTTGAGCTAATCCCGCCTGGGTCTGGCGCAACCTTGCTTCACTCTCGGGCATCCAAGATAGTGATAGATCATTCCGTTTCAATAGTTTACGGAAGCTGCACCTGTCCTTTGGTGCTGGCTTGAAATTGCCCAAAGCACTATTAGCCCTGCCCCTACAACGTTCGCTTGATTCTCCCTGGAACGCTAGGATTGTACCTGAAGCCTTAGATAGCGAGGAGTTGATCCGGGTGCCAAAGTTGCCTCCAGAAAGCTTGCCGACCATACCGGGGAGAACCCCGCCCGGGAGGGTGGGACTTAGCCTTTATCGGTGGATAGTCCTGGTACTCCTCCTCGTGTGTGCCACTGCCGCCCCTGCTTTTGCGGACGTCGGCGTCCTTCTCAACGAATCCCTGGATACGAGCTTCGCCAGAATTTCAGGCTCCGGCCACAGCGCCATATATTTATCGCGCATCTGTCCGGAATCGCCCATAAAGCTCCGCCTCTGCCGCCCTGACGAACAAGGTTCGGTCATGAGCAATTACACAACGCTTGGCGAGGACAAGCCTTTCGAGTGGAATGTTGTCCCGCTCTCCATCTACTTATACGGTGTTGAGGACCCGCAGAACCGCCCGCTGTTTGGCTCGCAAAAAATCAAACATGCCCTCGAGGAACGCTATCGCGAAAATTTTCTTGCGGGTTATTGCGACAGCCCGACGTGCCGAACCAGCAATAAAGCAGAATGGCGGGAAATGGTGGGAGCCACACTTTCTCGCAGTATCTACATTTTTGTTGTCCAGACTTCCATCGAACAGGACCGCGCCCTTATCGCGGAATTCAACGCTCTGCCCAACCAAAATCATTTCAACGGTGTCACCCGCAATTGTGCCGAGTTCAGCCGACGAATCCTTAACACCTACTTCCCCCACGCCGCGAGGGCCGATTATCTCAACGACTTCGGCTTGATCACTCCCAAGGCTATCGCCCGCTCTTTCACTCACTATGGCGAACATCATCCGGAAACGCGTCTTCGTGTTCTGCATTTCGCCCAACTGCCCGGGACAATCAAGCGAAGCAGCGAAGCCCGCAGTGGAACCGAGCAGTTGTACCACTCCAAGAAACTTCTGATTCCCATGATCCTTTTTGCCAACCACGAACTGCCCTTCGTGGCGGCCGCCTACGCGCTCACCGGACGCTTCAATCCCGAACATGAACTAGAGGAGCATCCGAATGCCGAAGCCGCGGACATCGAGCAGGAAATCCGCCAGGCCAAATCGCAAAAGAACACGTCTCGCGAAGCGGAGCTCGACGCAGCAGTCAATCGGGAGAGCGCTCAACTCCTGGGCACAGCTAAGGAATGGAAGCAGTATCGCGAGGAGTTTGGTTCTCTCGCCAACGAAGCCGTTAGCCGCGAAATCATTCCAAGTTCTGATTTCCTCGGCCGTCTTTTCAAGTACCTGGATCGCGACGGCACTCTTACCATCGACGCCAATGGAGCCCTCTGGCTGGAAATCCCGCAGGGGGGTAATCCTTCAAAGCTTGGTCTTAGCGCCAGTAACCTCTTCGCTTCGGGCACCGATTCCCAGTGGGCCTATGCCATAGCCCTCGCGCGCGCCGGCCACTACCTCAAGAGCCCAAAACACAGCCGCGAAATCATGCCGGATTTCAAAGACGATTGGGCCCGCGTTCAGGCAGCTCGGATCAATAGCTCGACTTACACCGTAGGGAGCGGCCCTGCAACTTCGCCCACCACGCGTGCTGCGGCCATTTCCCCCGGCCAGGACCAATAATCTCCCCATTCGTCGGCCCTTCACGCGAGTCCTGTGAGTACTGAAGCATTTCGGCTATTCCCGTCCCTCTCCCCGTACCATTTTAATCCTTTCGCTTTTGCGCAACTTTAGTCTTGTCAGCTTCATCTGTGCTGATGTAGCTTCCGGTCACGGTGCGGCAAATGCTCCTCTCGATCCGGGTCTTGTGCTTGCTTTTCCCATTGCTCCTCGTCTCTGGCAAGGCGAGTTCGAAGCCTCCCGCTAAAGCTGCAGCCGTTCTGTCCAATCCACCGGTCATCGTCATCGGATTTGTCGGCGGCTTCGTTCACCACGATGACCGCGTTCATACAGAGGTGCAACTCGCCGAGCACCTTCGCGAGGAATACGCCTCCGGAATTTTCGTACAGACGTTCGAAAATCATCGCGGCAAAGACGCTCGCAAAGCTGTTCTCCACCTTTTGGATGCCAACCGCGATGGAATTATTTCTCCCGAAGAAAAACGGAACGCCCGCATCATCATCTTTGGCCACAGTTGGGGCGCTTCAGAAACGGTCGAGCTAGCGCGCGAGCTTCAAAAAGACGGCGTCCCCGTGTTGCTTACCATCCAGGTCGATAGCGTCTCCAAGAGGGGTGAAGACGATGCGGTCATTCCCGCCAACGTCGCTCAAGCCATCAATTTTTATCAGCTGGACGGCATGCTCCACGGGCTGTCCCAGATTCGCGCCGCCGATCCCGCGCGCACCCGCATCCTTGGCAACTTCCGCTCCGATTACAAGTCGAAGCCTCTTACGTGCGGTTCGTATCCTTGGTGGGATCGCGTTTTCATGAAGCCGCACATCCAAATCGAATGCGATCCCGCTGTCTGGAAGCAGGTCGAAACCCTCATTCGTTCGAATCTATCCCTGGAAGCGCAGCTCCCGTCGCCCGCTGAAACCAATTCTCCCGCTTCGCCCCTCAATTGACTCGCATCACTTTTGATAACCGTCCTCGCGCCAATACGTCACTAATGGGTGTACCATCCTCTCGAAGGACGTTTCTGAGGAGGCACAATGAAACGCCGCGAATTTCTCCTTCGCGCTGCTTGCACTTCGGGAGCAGCCTGGCTCAATGCTGCGTTCCCCCGTTGGGCCCGCGCCTTAACCCTCAAACCTCTCTCTCGCAAATTTAGCGCGTCCGATACTGTGACCCTCGGCAAAACCGGCATCCAAACCAGCCGTCTTGCCATGGGCACAGGCACGGTCGGTGTCGGCCATCATTCTCATCAGACCGCACTCGGAATAAAGGGACTCTCCGACCTTCTCCTCAACGGCTACGACCATGGTCTCCGCTTTTTCGATTCGGCGGACAGCTACGGCAGCCACCCTCACGTCGCGGAGGCGCTGAAACACGTCCCGCGCGACAAAGTCACCGTACTCACCAAGACGTGGGCTCGCGACGCCGCCTCCGCCCGCGCGGACCTCGAACGTTTCCGCCGTGAACTGGGAACCGATCACATCGACATCTGCCTCATGCACTGCCTCACCGAGGGGGACTGGACGGATCGGTACAAGGGCGTGATGGACGTGCTTTCCGAAGCCAAGGAAAAGGGAATCATCCGAGCCCACGGTTGCTCGTGTCACTCCATCGAGGCTCTGCGCACCGCCACCAAATCTTCGTGGGTCGAAGTCCATCTTGTTCGAATCAATCCTATTGGTTCGTTTATGGATTCCGATCCTGGCACGGTCGTCAGCGTGATCAAAGAAATGCGTGCCGCAGGCAAAGGCATTATCGGAATGAAAATACTCGGCCAAGGCGATTTACGGAATCGCCAGGACGAAGCTCTTAATTTTGCTCTTGGCCTCAATCTCCTCGATGCTTTCACTATCGGCGCGGAAAGCAAAGCCGAACAGGAAGACCTGATTCGCCGCATCGCCGCCGCCTGATTTTCTGAGTGCTGCGATCAGCTCAATAATCTCTAATCTCTGCAAAGCGCGCGCTCTACATCTCCAGTCCAATCAGCCGCATTAATTCCAGGGCGTTGCTTTTTTCCACCACTCCGTCGCGCAAGCGGTAATCAAATCGCATCTTCCCGTCAGACACCTGGTCCTCAAAATGCTTGTTCTGCAAAACATTTCCTAACACAGTCGCAATTTCGGTTAACGCCAAATCATGTGTCGTCACAATTCCGATCGCCCGCCGCTTCAGCAGCGCCTGAATCAACCCTTGCGCCCCGATTCGGCGGTCCTTCGAATTCGTCCCTTCCAGCAATTCGTCGAACAGAAAAACCAGCGGCACCGCGTCGTTCGCGCCGTCAAACACTTTCCGTATGTGCAGAATTTCCGTGAAAAAACTCGACCGCCCCTCTTGCAACGAGTCCGTGCTTCGAATCCTTGTTCCAATTCTTAGCGGCGTCAGTCGCAGCCGAACACCCCGAATCGGCGCTCCGGCCATCGCCAGCACCGTGTTGATCCCAACCACGCGCAAGAGCGTGCTCTTGCCGGACATATTCGAACCGCTCACCAGCAACACGCGCGTCTTGGCATCGAGCCGCACGCTGTTTCGCACGCATTTCTCCGCCGCTATCAGCGGATGTCCCAATTCTTCGCCGTCAAAAAATCCCAGCCCTTCTTCCGCACTCGCGAAATCCGGGAACGGATCCGCGGGATGCTCGTACGAATACGTCGCCAGGGAAAGCAGCGCCTCCATTTCTCCTGTCAATTCCGTCCACCGGCGCATTTTCACGCCGTAGCGCCGTCGCCACGCCTCCGCCGCCATTCCAACTTGCACGCTATAGAGAAACGGCAGCTCGAACATCTTGGCAAGCACGCTATCGCTGGCGTCTATCCAATTGACGATGCGTGCAAACTGTCGAATCGCCCGCGAAGCGGGCTCGTTCTCTTGCTTCAATTCCGCCGCCAAATCCCGCAATCGGTTCGAAACGAAAGGCTCCCTTTCCAGTCGTTCCAAAATCTCAGAGAAAAGCAGCAAGCCTTCGGCGTTGCAATCCACGCCCTCCATCACCGTGTGCGCTCTGCGCCGCAGCCACGCCAGGACAGCTGTCTCCCCCACGAACACACACAAGAGCGGCCAGAGCGCGGCAGTCTCCATGTAATAGACAATCCCCGCCGCGGCACCAACCGCCAGCAAAGCCATCACACCTCGCCACGCGCCG
>Ga0247682_1000269_pt1 | contig 16898 bp, 41 predicted proteins | sample CNK23_metaG_FD_190130 | JGI IMG/M metagenome (GOLD analysis project Ga0247682, IMG submission 190130) | Soil microbial communities from Purdue University Martell Research Forest, Indiana, United States - CNK23 | ecosystem: Environmental > Terrestrial > Soil > Temperate forest > Bulk soil...
CCACCGAGACGGGCCGAGACCACGAGCGAAACGTCACCGGGAGCGGGGTAGTAGGACATCCCGCTTGGGATCGGTTGCGCCGCCTGGTAGTTGATCACGGCGCTTTTCCCCGTGAACGAATTCGGGTCAGTCTGCGTCGTGGCGGGAGGATAGTTGATCCCCTGCCCCTGGGGAGGCTTCACGTACTGGATCGCGGTGTTGAACCCAGGAACGTTGACCGGCGCGGTATGCTCGATGCTCCCCGAAGGGTTCATGGCAGCCGAAGAGGTCGCAGCCGCGCCTGGAGTGGCGGACAGCGACGCAGCCACTTGGTCGGCCACCGTGCCGCGGTTTTTCTCGAATCGGTAGAGCCCGTAAAGCGCAGCAGCGCCAAGGGCGATCGGAATCAGCATGACGTTACCTTGCTTTCTTCTTGAGGTCGGCAATGAGCCGAGACATTTGGGAAACACCGGTCTTGAACACTTTGGGAGCCGCCTTCTTCTCGGGATGCTCTTCCTTGATGAACGCGCCAACACCCGAATACCCCGCCTTCTTGGCGAGTACGTTGGCCCATGCCCACTGTCGCGGCGTGCCGCGAGGTTTCATGATCTTTTTCATCGCGCTCCCTCGACCCGCTCTTCGCTCGCTTCGCGATCTTCGGTCTCCTCGGAAACCGCCTCGATGACGAACCGGTAATGCGTCCCCGGGTACTTGGCCATCACTTCATCCACGGTCGTCGTGATCTTGCCGAGGATGGCAGCCGCCGGGTGCTTGATAGTTTTCAGCACGCCGTTGGCAATGCGGATCAAACTCGCAGGGACTTCCTTCTCGTAGCATTGAACGTACTTCATACGAAAACCTCCTTGACGTCACCGCGCGTGGGTTCGTCGTACTTGACGCCGATCGCGGGAGCGATCCACGCGACCCGCGTACCCTTCTTGAGGGACTTCGATTGGAGAAGCTTGTTGACGACCTCTTCGCGAGATTTTGCGTGTTGGTACTCGATTGCACAATGACCCGTCGGCATGTGTTCCAGAGCAATCGCATACAGGATGCGTCCGTCTTCTTTGACGTCGGTCAGGATGCTCACGACTTCACCCCGTTCGTTCCTGTCGCATTCGCAGGCACCATCGCAGCAGCGGCGCGCTTCTTGGCGTTTTGCTGCTCGACGACTTGCGTGAACCGTCCGATGAGGAGCGCCGCGGTTTCGGGCTTCAGTTTCGGTAAAAGCACCTCGGTGAGCTTTTGCATGGTTCCCTCATCGAGGTCGGCCATGAGACCGTCCACGAGCTGGGAATCGACGTGCGATGCGGGGAAGACCTCTCGACCCAAAAGCTGGTTGATGAGAGGAGGGGCAGCGGCCATCAAGCGCTGGCGCTCTGCGCTCTTGCGCTCGAAGTCGAGCTCTTGCATCCGGTGCGCGTGCGTGTCGGCTGCCTTCTCGAGGATCATCTCTTTCGCGATCTCGATCGTTTCCTGATTCTCCTTGCGGAGCGTCTGGAGCTCTCGACCTTGCGAAGCGATGGTTTCGATCTGCGCGGAGTAGGTACGCGCCGTCATTTGCAAAACGAACTCCATCCAAGCGTCGCGGTGACGCATCGACTGCGCCAGCTCACCCTTCGGAGTCGGAGGTTCCGTGGTGATCGGGTCGTCTGCGAGTACCATGGGTCCCGTGCGACGCACGAGGGGAAGCGGGCACTGAGGAAGATCGGGCACGTCATCGTAGAAGACAACGAGCTGGTACGACTCCTGACCTGATCCCGATTCGCTCGACGAAAGCCCCGCGGCGTGTTCATCCGCAGTACCGTTGAACATATCAGCGAGGACCTTCGGTTCGTATTGCTTCGAACCGATCTTGAGTGAATAGACCTCGTTCTTCATGCCTGAGGTCACATGCACGAGCGAGATCATCACGGGCTTGCGCGGTGTGGCTTCATCAGATCGCAGCAACATGGGATCTGTTAAGATTCTGCGAATCCACTTCTCGACGCGATCTTGAGCCATCACGCCCCCTTCTTCGAATCAGCAACGGACTTCGCCACCCAACCGAATGCGAGTCCAGCGATGAACGGAAACACGAAAATCATAGAACCGCCTTTCCTTGGGCACCCGCTTGCGCCCCTTGGTCCTTCGCGCCCGGGGGCAAGTAGATGCTCGTCATCGACCCGTCAGGAGCGATCATGCGAAGGACCACGTTCCCGTTGGCCCCCTGAATGGTCGCTACGGTCGTGGAGAAGCGCCTGGCCACCGCTTCGGGTTGGTCCCCCTTGGCGAAGGTGTACGTCGGCGTTCTCGCACCCCCAGAATGCTTCACGAGGCGAAAGACGCCGTAGACGCTGAGACCGAGAAGGACGAAAGGAACAATCATCGCTTCTTGTCGCTCGCCTTGTACACGCCGTACCCGACGCCGAGAAGCGCCAGACCCTTCGCCCACCAAGGCGCGTTCATCGCGGTGCTGAAGATCCCCGCTTCCGTATGGGGGAGGACTTGCACGGCGGGCGATTTGGTGCCCTTGGGAGCTCCAGGCACCTGAAACGTCACCGCGGGTGGTGCGCTCGGGTTGATCGGCATCGCGCCGGGAACCGGCGGGATGACGGTGGACGGAGCGGGAGCCTGGGGGATCTCCGAAGACGTTTGGTTCCACTCGAGTGCCAGCATGCCCGCGGGCGACGTGGTCTCGAGCATCTTCCCCCAACTCGCGATCCCCACGATACCGTCCGGGGTGAGCCCGTTGGCCGATTGCCACGTTTTCGTAGCAGCGTCCGTGCCCGAACCGAAGTTGCCGTCCGCCGTGACGCCGATCATGCGTTGCCACTTGGCCACGGTGGGACCTCGGGAGCCCTTCTTGATCGTCGGGTAGGGCTGGATGGTGACTTCGGGGATCGTGACCGTCCCCGGGGCGTCTGCGCCGAAGGATGCTTGGTTCTTGTCGCTCATGACTTTCGTCCTTCTCCGTAGGCGAACGCGATAAACGCGAGCCCTCCTAGAATAGCACCACCGATGAGATAAGGCGTTGGAATAAGAGGAGGAGCAGGAGGCGTCACGGGGCCGGGAAGCATGCCGCCCTCATCGCGTCGATCCGATTGTCCCTGCAATTGTTCTGTGGACAGACCCGTCGTGATCACCGCTTGGACGTTCTGCTTCTCTTGCGGAGTTGTCGCGTTCGCCAGGTTGAACCGGTTGCGCTGGTTGCGCGCGAGGTCGTAGTTCGAATTCAGTCCCTTGCCGAACCACGTCAGGTCATCGTACCAAATGACGAACGCATCTTTGATCCTCTGCGCCTCAGGTGTCATCACCGGAGTCTGATCGAAGTACACACGGATCGCGTCGATGTTCTCCGTGATCATGTTGTCGAGAATGCCACTCACAGCTTCATCTTCCAATCGCAACCAACCGGTGACATTGACCCCGCCGGACGTGAATCGAATTCGTTCCCCATCTCTTGCATGAGACCTCCCGGTCGCGACTTGAACTCGTCGCCCACCGTCGCCATGAACCCCGGAACTCGTTCGTGGAGATCCATGGCGTCCACACCGAATTGGTACGGACACATCGGGTCGAGAGGATCGCAGTAGGCGAGAATCGGATACCCGTACCCCCATCCCATACCGCCTCTACCTCGAGAACCTCCGCCGTGTCCGTGATGGTGATGACTCATGTTCAGGATCCTTTCCAAAACCGCAACGCCAAATACCCCGCTCCGAGCATCAGCCCAATTCCGAAAAGTCCTAGGCCCATCGATACGAGCACGACGCCTGATGCTGAATTGAGACGCGAGAGGGGCGCCGATGCAACGTCGCCCACTGTGATGAATCCTTTGGCTACTCGGTCGAGCCCCGCGTTTTGATCGTACCCTGCTTGCCCTGCTGTATAGAGAATCGCATCGGGATGCATGCCGACGCCTTTGGGAGAGAAAACAGAAAGGTACATGTCTGCGAGCGAATGAATTTTTCCTACAACTCCGATTTGCTGAAAGTATTTTTTCACGTACTCGAGTTGATTCGCGAAACTCATAGCTGCGAGCGCATCGACCGTCGTTCCGAGGTTGCGCGCCGTACTAGGTAGGAATTGAATCAAACCCGTTGCACCTGACGTCGCATTACGAACGCTTGGGCTCCAGGTTCGATTGGATTCGAAATCGATGATCGCTGCGAGCCACTTCGGCGCATCCTGTTCACCTGGCGCGATCCATTGCGCCGCCTTGACGAACGCTTTTTGATCGCCCGCGGAGAGCTTCACGAACCCAGGAAACGCGGGGACGGGAACTCCGCTGGAAGAGGTCGAAGATGTCGGCGCTTGCCCCGCTGCGCTCCACGTCATGGGTCCCACGACACCATCCGGGGCGAGACCGTGGGAGCTTTGCCAGACCTTCGTAGCAGCTTCCGTTTGCGGACCGAACGCACCATCAGCGGGCACACCGATGATCTTCTGCCACTGGGTGACATCCGAACCTGATGAGCCGACGCGGAGAGTTTGCATCAGTGTTTGATCGTGTACCCCGATTTGCGAAAGTCGGAGCATCCGACTTCCGCCTCTGAACCCGTTTCCATCATGTGACCACCAGGATCGCGCTGGATCGAGTATTCCCCACCATGCTCGGAGAGAGTGTAGATCCCATCGGTACCGTGCTCAGAGACGCGCCACACGACGGGATCAGGGTCTCCAGCGAACTGCGCGGGGTCTGTGATCTGGTAGAGGGTCGCTCCTCGAATCGGAGGATTCAAGTTCGTGACGAGAACGCCATTGCGATGCGTCCAAGTGTGCGGCTCGATGCGCACCATGACTTGCGTACCGTCCACGTTTCGCGAAACAGTGCCGCCCATCGGTACGCTTCGATCGTTGAGCACCTCGATCGCGAACGCAGTGATCGCAGGGCTGTTCGCAACGCTCTGGGGCAAGCGCTGCGTGCCCGGCGGGATCCCACCCGTCGAGGAAGGTTTCTCCGCTGTGCCGAGCGACTTGATCGCAGCGGTCCAGGTGAGCGGTCCCACGATACCATCTGGATCGATTCCGTGCGCACCTTGCCACGCACGGGTGGCCGCATCGGTCTGCGGACCGAACGAACCGTCTGCCGTGACGCCGAGTACCGTTTGCCACTCTTGCACGGTCTTGCCCGAAGAGCCTTGACCGGAAACGCTGTCCCAACGGATCGTCTCCGGGAACTTTCCGCCCAACCCGTACCACCAATTTAACACCGAATTGAGGATGCTCATCAGAACGTCTTTCTACCAGCCGCCGCGGTGCTGGTGAGTCGGGTTGCAATAACCGGCGCGGGTGCCGCGAAAGGCACCGTGGCGCTGGTGATCGAAGGACCCGAAGCGGGCGCGGGTGCAGGTGCCGCGAGTGACGTTGTGAACGACTTGATGGCTGCCACGTTGGCCGCGGTGATCCCCGACGCGTGCTGAGGACTCGTCGCAGGATCGTGAAGGTCTTTGGGCAAAATGTGAATCGAAGGCGGCACCGCCACGGGAGCCGCGGGCGTCACGGGGATCCCAGGATCGGCGTACCCGCCTCCACCGCTCGCACCGCCCGAGGGCGCAGGTGCTCCCCCGTCTTGCGGCTGCGTGTCTTGGGAAGCATCTTGGGAAGCGTCTTGGGGTGCATCGGGAGGGGCCACGAGCGCTTCTTGCGCGGGAGCCACTGCGCTCGCGGGAGCACCTGCAAGCTTCTCTCGCTCCTTCCAAAGGAGGTACGCACCGAGACCGAAGAGGATGAGCCAGGGCATGAGATCTCCTTTTACCCGTCGATTCCCAAAACCATGCGGACGTAAGCTGAAACCGCATCGTTGTTCTGGAAGAAAATTTCTACAGTACCAGGCGGAATAGGAACCCACTCCGTCGGATTCTGTACCGCTGCGAGAACGTTGCCCGATGCATCGACGAACTGAGCGACGAATTTCGTGAGATCTGAATTACTGGCGATGTTGGTAGGCCCAATGTCGAATCGAATCATCACCGCGCCTGTATTGGCTTCGGGGAAGAAATTGACTTGCGCTCCCGCGTTCACCGTATGGTTGGGATCTGATTGAAGCGTCGGAATGTCGAACCCGCCTCGCGTGCCCCGCGTGACCGTGACGCCCACGAAGTAAGGAGCCGAGTGCGTAGGGTCTTGCGTTTCATCGAACGCGTTGACCTCGCAGACTTGTCCGGGTCCCGAAATCGCAGCACCGTCGTACACGGAAATTTTCCGTATGACGGTCACGCCATTGACGCTGAATTTGATGACGGCCACAGGAATGTTTCCCGTGAGATCGGCGCCGTTCAGCGGCGTCGTGGAAAATTGGACGGTGAAGACAGCGGCAGGGTCGAGATCCGCCTGGAGGTGAATGGTTTTCTGTCCCTTCGGATTGGGGTTCGGCGTTCCCGGAGGATTGATGATGCCCCCTACGCCCCAACCTTCAAGCTTCCCATCCAGACTGTACGGAGCGTTGTTGTTTTTCGACATGTCAGTTGTCTCCAAGGCACAAGACATGCACGAGAGCGCACACGCCAAGCATCCCACCAAAAATGAGCGCATCTCGCCACCCGATCCTTTTCATGGTCATGCCTCTCCCGGACCCGGAAAGTTGCATTGTGCAAATTCTCTAAAGTGTTTACGCGCAGCATGATCGTAAGCTCTCGCTGCCTGTTCTTCAGTCATGAAGAGACCAAGATGAACTCTTTTTTTCAGAATCGTAATCTGTGCTCGCCATTGTCCTCGATGAGGATGAGCATAAACACCCTTGAATCGCTTGCCACCATGTGCGCGACGATTGCGACTGCTTTCGGTCGACGACGCAGGGCGAAGGTTTTCGATCTGATTGTTCAACCCATCATGATCTCGATGATCTGTTCGAGGGTGAGAAAAAGAATTCAAAATCAATCGATGCATATCGATGGTATGCCAACGACCATCGGGGTCCTTAATCGTGGTAGACGCATACCAAGTTCGTCCACTTCTACGCGCATACCACGTGAACAGACTGATGAACGGATATTCCGAATCGTCAACCTTCGCGAGCATACCATTATGCAAAAGAACAAGTTGCATCTAGGTTAGCTCCCAGGCTGCGCGGGGCGAAAGCGCTGCGATGTTCCCACGCCGCGCGAGTTGTAGACGTCGCGCGAGTCCGACGGAGTACCCGACTTGCACCGCACGTCGCTCCTCTTCCGAGCAGTTCTTGCAAACCTCGACGAGTTTCGTCACAGGCGCACGAGCACCGAACCAAAACGCTTTTTTCTCGTTCTCCGCACCGAACGCCGCGTGAATCTCCCCGATGATGTCGTTTCCGATCGCAGGACCCCGCGAGATGGCTTGCGCTGCGTTCGTCGCGTCACGCACGGAATTCCCCACGTCGGGAACGTGCGCCACGACGTGCGCCGCGTACTCCTTCGGGTTGCCCACGCGTCGGATCTTGTCGCGCAACGTTCCGAGCGCCGAGGAGAACATACCCCCGATGCGTGCTCGAGGAGGTGTGCTCTTCACCGCGGCCATCATGTGGTTCAACGCGTACTGCGCACGGGCGTTCCCCTTCGCCGCGTTCTCGCGGGTCTTCGTGAGGATTGAAATCGCAATTTGATCCCCGAGGCGTGCTCGTTCTACGAGTTCCTTGGAAGCCTGCGCGATCTTCTTTTCCTCTACGAGGTTCATCGATAGAATTCCAATTTGCGAATCATGTCTGACGTGATGTTGATGCGCTTGCCGGACTCGAATGATTGACGTTGCGTAGGAGAAACTACGAAAGCTCTCGTGAATTGTCCGAAACGGTACAACGCTCCGACGATTCCCGGCGTACCTCCAGAAACGTGACGCGCTTTCATGAAAACGATGTTCTCTTGAGCACTTTTCTGCGCTGTGAATGCAACCTGATTTTTCATGCGTCCTTCACCGCCTTCACCGATTCGACTTGTTGACGGAGCACCTCTGCCGCGCCGGTCGCACCGATCTGCTCGTGCGCCTCGGCAACTTTCGCGATGAACTCGGGGTCCGTCGAGTTCAGCGCCTTGGTGAACACCTCGCGCCGCGCTGCCTTGACCTCGGGCGGTGCTTCCTTCAAAGCGGCGCGCTTCATCAGCGTCGTAGCCTGATCGGAGAGTCCCACCTTCTTGAACGACGCTGCGAGTGCGCGAAGAGAATCGGGAGTCGCCATGACATCGTTCATCGCGCGATCGAACGCGGCTTTGCGCTCGGGCGTCAGGGCGTGACGCTTCTTGTACCAGCGAAGGCCGAGGAAACCGCCCGAGAGGAAGAGGAGGGGAAAAATCATCGATGTCCACCCATGTACGAATTTTCGTTTTGGTTCATGCCGAGCACCTTCGAGGGGTCTTCCCAACCTGATTGCGAGCGCACCAAAATGTGCCAATCGGGGATACCACCTTTTTTCGGATTGCGCATCCAGCGAAACACAGCTTCCGCCGGTTGTCCGTCACGCACGCGCTTCTCGGCCACGAGCCACGCCGAGAGGCTCTTGCAGTCGCCTGAGCCACGCGCCAGCACGTCAGGAATCGATTCCCACTCGTTGGTTCGTCCGTAGGTGACCCGGCTCGAGTAGAGGCGCGGAGCACGATGGTTGCGCAGGTACTCCTCGTCCGCCACGATGAGCGCATCGAGAAGAGCGCGCAGCACGCGCGCATTCGAGATCATGGGGGAATCGACGTTGAACACGTCGGAGAGACCGAAGGTGACGTTCATGCGCCCTCCAACGTGTAGATGCCTTCCCCGAAGTGCATGAGACCCAGGGAATCATCCACCCAGATCTTCCCGCCCATCTGGCGCCAGCGCTCGCAGAACGAATAGTCCTCCCCGAGGTAGCGGCGCGTGCCTTCCGAGTCCGTGACCGCACAATACGGAGACCAGAGCCCGACGAGAGCACCATTCTTCTCATCCGCCGTATCCGCCGGGTACCGAAGCTGCTGGAAGCGATCCATCATGCGGAGCACCCCCGCGCGCGGCAGAAGCATGAACCCCGCCCCCACGAAGTGCGCGCCGCGAAGGCCGTTCGACATGACCTCTTCGTTGTACGCGCAGATCGCACGGCGATCCGAAAACGACTTTCGCGAATAGGGACCCGCGACGAATTCGCGATCGGCCACGAGCTCCTTCGAGAGCGACAAGAGCCGCTCGAGGTGCTTCACCGTGAAACCAATGTCCGCATCGAGGCACAGCATGTACTTCGCTTGGCTCTCGATGAAATCTTGGGTCAACGTGTCCCGAAGTCTCGGGAGAAACGATCCCTGACGAATCACGAGCCCGACCTTTTCGGCTCCGAGCTTCGCGACGCTCGTGTAGATGCCACCGATCGCACCGCGGTGGATGCCGCCGTCGTGGGTGGGGACGCAGATCAAAACTTCCAAGCTCATGCGGCAAGTTCCGTGATGCGAGAGAGAAATTCATCGCAGGAAGGCTCCGCACCGCGCTGCGATGCGCGATGTTCGGCGGAACCTTCCAGCAACGTGACCACGAACCACAAGCTGACAGGAAACCCCGCGACGGGGTGCCTTCGGTCAATCTCGCGAGTCGAGGTCATGGCGTATGTCCCTACTTCATCCCGCCATGCTGGCCGGGCCGAGGAACTTGATCACGAGGGTGAACGTGTCGGACGTCTGGAAGCCCGTGGGGACCTTCGACGAGTTCGACCCGGTCACGGTGACCTTGTTCGCGGGGCTCAAGGTGGGGATATCGTACTGCATTCCCCACGAGTTCGGGTTCAGCGACCACGCATCGTCCGACCCGCCTTGGGTCACGTTGACGTTCGCGACCTTGATGCCGGCGATCAGGACGAAGCCCGGACCGTCGACGTTGGTCGTGATGCGTTGCGCGCGGAGCTCGGTGTCCGGCGAATCGGTGAGCGAGAACGTTCCAGGGGTACCGACAGTGATATCGGTATTCAACTGGAGCGAGTACCGCTCGACCTTTTTCGTCGAGTGCTCGTTGGGGTTCAGGAGCGAAGCCCGACGGGCAGTGTGCGCACCCTGGCGGGCGTGCTGCTGCCACATCTGGACGAGCGCCTGGTGCGAGGGAACGCCGGCAGGGGCCGCAGCGGCAGGGTCCTGACCGATGTTGTACCCAAAGAAACCTTCGGCTCCGAAGAAACCGTCGGCGCCCGGGGCGTCCCAACCAACGTTGGCGGGGTTGTAACCGTAGTACAACCCAGGTTGATCGGAGCTTCCGCCGAACTCGGATTCCTCGCCGAAGTCGGCCCCGTCCGTGGCGCCCACGAGGGCGGCATAGGCAGGATCGCGCAGGGCGAGATCGTTTGCGTTGGACATGATGTCCTCCTATTGAAAACGCCGCATTGTCCAGCCGCGGAATTGCGGTTCGAGTGCGACGTCCCGCGCGGGTTGCCCCGCGAGAGTCTTATCGACCGGCGCGAAGAACGGGATCGACCTCGTAGCCGAAATCGCCGTGCATGCCGGCGCGCTTGGCCTTGAGGAGCTTGTCCGTCTGGCGGAAGATGTAGATCGCGAAAGCCGACGAGCCCGCGTTGCGCGCGTCCGCGGCGAGACCCTTGAGGGAGTCGACGGGGAGGAGCGGCAAAGCGAGACCGAGAGCGGCCAGACCGAGGTCCAGGGGGTACTTCCCCTTGACGTCGAGCCCACCTGCGAATTCGGCATTCGCAAAACCGAGGGCAGCGCCCACGATGCCCGCTTCGCCGTATTGCTGGAGCGAATGCAATCCGTGATGGGCCACGTGCGTCATGTGCGTTGACCCGAGCCCGAGCCCGCGACGGGCTTTATCGAGCCAATGCCGCACGACCGACGGCGAGTCGGCATGCGAATGAACGGCGAGTGAAGTCGTCATGATGGTGATCTCCTGAAATCCCTAGGGATGCAGTGATCCACTACCATGCGATTTTCAGAGGGTCAAGAATGACCCTGGTCAGGTCGGCGTCGTCTCGGGGAGGTAATACGTCGTGGCCATAAGAACGTAGAACATGACCAGTGAGAACGGAAGACCGAGCCACTTCATGAGCGCGAAGAGGAGTCCGATACCGATCGCGAGGTAGACCTCTAGGAGAACCATTGACGCCCCCAGAGGAGGAACGCCGCTGCCCCGAAGACAACAGCGAACTGCCAGGGCTCGCAGGCGCGAAGGGCATCGAAGAGGGTCATACGTCGAGGATCTCCCAGTGACCGATCCCACGTGCGCATCCGCTGCGCCGGGTCAAATCGAAGTGAAACCACGCGTACTCCGTCGCATCGGTACCCTTCCCCGTGAAGCTCGGGCGCTTCGGGAGCACGTATACGTCGCACGGATGCGTTTTCCAAAACGCTGCACGACCTTGTGACCCGAGGAAGTTCAAACGAAGAAGAAAACAGACCTGCTTCGAACCTGATACGAGTGCTTTTTGGAGAAATTCCATTGCGAGGGTGTAAGGCGGGTTCGTGATGATCAGTTCAGCGGGCAATCCGATACAAGCGTCGGTCCACGAGTACATCAGTGCATCCGCAATCGTGCAAGGAACCTTGTTCACGATGTCACAGGTATGAGCCCGCATCGCATCAATCTCGATCCCATAGTACGTAGGGTACTTCCACCGCCCTTGTAGCGTTTTGAGAATCCCACCCTCTCCCGCGCATGGATCAAGACAGGAGCCATACGATTGAAGCTTCGGCCAGATCGCGCGAACACACCACGCAGGCGTCATGTACGCGTCATCCACCCTACGTACGTCGCTTCGTCCTGTAGCACTCATGACGCGTTCCTCTTCGCTTCCGCCAGATCCCCAAGTACCAACGTGCAATCGACGTGCGCCCCGCACTGGTAGCACGTGCAACGTAAGATCGCCTCGATGAACTCACGCGCCGGTTTCGTCTCGATATGTACGAAGATCGGAAAGAGCGCTTCGCAGTTCGGACACTTCGAAAAGACGCTACTCACGACAACAAGCCCAGTGGATATATTCCACGCGTGCATGCGTCGTCTTCACGCTCTCATGCCCATCGACGAACACCGGTTCCTTGCATTCGCGGCACTTCCCGCCCTCGCGTTGCGTCGGGCGAATGATCCCCGAGTAGCCTCGGATGGTGATCCCCGGGTTACTCTCCTCTTTCACGCCCATCACTCGACGCCTGCGAGTTTCTTTACGAGGGTATCGACGCGTTCCTTGACCTCGGGGCGGTCGCACTTGATGCCGTAGAGCTGGAGAAGTTTCTGGAGCTCCCCCGCGTGGTTCTCGATCTCCTTCTTCGCGACCTCGAAGCACGCCGCGCGAAAGGCGTCGTACGAGAGGGTCAGCTTTTCTTCCTTGCCGAGCTTGATGGCCCAATCGCGAAGCTGCTCGGCGCAGGTCTGCGCCTCAGAGATTTGATCCGACGGTCCCTCGATGAGGAGGCGCATCTTACTCCAGAAAAGCACGGTGAACGCAGCGCACGGATCGCGCCCGAGCAAAACGAACATCGGCTCGTCACCGTCGGCGCGGTTGTAACAGGATTCGAGAGTCTGAGAGTTTTTCGTGGACATGTTACCTCCAAACGTGACGTGAAGTCCCCATTGCCGGGGCGAGCCAACCTCACGCCACGATTAGAAGAAACGCCAGTTTTCTCGGAAACGGGAGAGCTGGCATCCCGTGTGGTGGCGGTTGTTATCGCTTCCGAGTCTTCCCCTTCGCGAAAGGCTTGATCATCCTCTCGAGGGTCACGATGTGAACCGCTGCCCTCGTGTAGCTCTTCGTCGAAAACCTCTTGTCCCCGAGAAGCGCCGAACGCAGGCGCTTCAGGGCCGCGATATCCCCTCCGTACCCCCGCACGATGCGGGAGTACAGAGGGCGCCCGGTATGTACTTCCGCCGTGCGCTTCATGCGTTAGCTCGCGGGGATGGCGGCGCTGGCTGCTTCGAGCAGCTTGGCTTGACGCTCTGCGACGAGTTGCTTGGTGGCTGGCGAGACACGCAAGTCGAAGTCCCACGTGGTTCGTCCGCCGGACAGCGGGCGCTGGCCTTTGGCCATGACCCACACCTCGCACCCCATGTAATTCTCGAGAGGGAGTTGAACGTACTGCGAAATGTTGAAGAGCTCCCCTGCGTTGACGTTGACCTCTGTCTGATCGTCCGCCGGACCCCGGGCGCACGATGCGGGCGACGTGGCCAGGATGGTAAACCGCGGGAAAGCGCCGTCGTTCTCCTCGTCACTGTCGTAACCGATGACCTTGCCCTTGAAGGTCTTGCCCTCGACCGGACTCCAGTACGGAGGGAAGCCTGTTGCTTCCGTTTCCCATCCTTCGGGGGCCGGGGTCATGTTCTTGTTGGTGACGGGAGCCGTGCTCTTGGTCTTCTCTGTCATGTTGGATTCTCCTTGGGGCGTGTAGTTCGCCGTGTGGAAGAGAGTCATAAAACGTCTTGCGCAGGCAGTCAAGCCCTTTTAAGATTGATTCATGAAATGCACCGGATGCCGTGAGAAAATCCCCGAAGGGAAGATGAAGTGCCTTCGGTGCGGGTTGTGGCAAACCCTTGGAGCGGGAGAAATTGAGGTCCACAACCTTTCTGACGTGCGACCTTCCGACCTCGATCGCATCCGGTCGGGACCCTGGGATCTCGTGTGGGGAGGAGGCATCGTCACGGACAGCGTTTCATTATTCGCCGGACAGTGGGGATCAGGAAAGAGCACCCTCCTGCTTCACATCGCGCAAGCGGTGGCCCTCCAGGACATGACCGTCCTCTACATCTCGAAGGAAGAAACGCTAGGGCGCATCAAGTCACGCGCGTTGCGCCTCGACATCCCCGAAGCGGCTCAAGAACGCATCAAACTCGTTTCGCGATTCTCCGGATCGATTCGCGATGTGTGCGAAGCGGTCCAGCCAAAACTCTTGATCCTGGACTCCCTCTCTGCGCTCGTGGGCGTCGGGATGAACGACGTGCGGGAAGCGGTGGAAGTGCTGACGCTCATCAAAGACTACGCCGACGAGATGAAGTGTCCGGCGATCGTGGTGAGCCACATCAACAAGAAGGGGGAATTCTCCGGACCCGAGGCGTTCGCCCACCTGATCGACATGACTGTGTTTTTCCGAAAGGATAAAAAAGACATCAATCTCCGCCACCTCATGCCCGAGAAGAACCGCGACGGGGATGTGAACGTATGTGTAAGTTTCAGTATGACATCGAGGGGACTCGTCCACGTGGAGCCGGAAGAAAATATCCCCGACATTGAAGTATCCGACGAAACCGCCGTCTGATAGGCTGAAAGGAAGTTTTCAGAAATGCGCTACTCGTTCGTTACGACCGATGTTCGCCCTGTCGCCCGCGCAACCCGAGCTCTTCGAGACGCCATTCAAATGGGCGTCGGCGTCGATCGCGCTTCCGAGCGCCTCCAGGTTGCCGAGAAGATCGAAGGTGCACGCCGCGCCACCCAGCAGACCTTGAGGGTGGTGAAACACACCCTCGTCGGGGTTGCCCCGAAGTGGAACGCCTGGGAATCCTTCGTGGCGCAAGTGGAGGGTTTCCGGAAATGAACCTCCTCGATCGCCTGAAGCGCCTGCGCGACCGTACCGAGTCCGACGAATCCGTATGGGTGGAGCTCCGCGGCTCCACGATCGTCGTGGTCGACCCCGATTCCGGACGTGGCTTGGAGCTCTGCGGGGACGACTCGGATGAAGTGCTGATCGCGATCTTGTTCGACCTCGGGCACGAAGATCTCTCCCTCTCCAACCTGGTGGAAGAAGCAACATGAATTGGACCTACGTGGGAATTCTGATCCACCGCGCCTGGGGCGCTGCCCTCCTCGTGAACTTCCCGGGAGGCTACACGAAAGCGCTCGTGGCCTACGACCGCAAGACCCCCGTGCGCATCCGGGAGATCGCGTCATGACGTTCGCGCAACGCTTGCAAGCCTTCGTGAATGCGCAAGTCGTCAAGGAGTCTTCTGTAGAAGTCATCCGCGCTTTCATGATTCAACTCGCAGCCAGCACCGCCATTGCATCCGAAAAAACAGGAGAAGATCTTGATCGTCTCCTCGATGCGATTTGCAAAAACTTGCGCACGACTGCGCACCGATGCATTCAACTCGAAAAATCAAGGAGGAACTAGTGAGTTTCAAATCAACTTTCAACTACCAACCTTCGAAGCGCACGAAAACCGCGACGACCTACGAAGACGGAACACCCCTCTACTCGGAGAAGCGGACCCCGGGCACCGTGAAAGCGGAGAAGGTTCTCAAGAGTGCGTTTCGCCTCGACGAGAAGACCCAGAAGCCCGTCATGCTGACCCCGCCGCGACGCTTCAACGGGGGCCTGCGATGAGACCTGAAGCAGACTTGTCTAAACTCCTTCGCGCGATCTATTCGACCCCGCGAGAGACTGCTCTCCGGATCTGGAAGGATGAAGCCATGATCCAGATCATGACCCTCACTTTCGAAATCAAGCGCGCGGAACGCCGGTACGCGGCGCACCGCGCCCTCACCATCAACTCTGCTTACGGAAAGAACCGATGACCACCCGCCGACACCCGATCACCCAAGCCATGCGCGAGGAGCGCCGCAAGGAAGCCACCCAGCGCCAAGAGACCTACGTAGCCCTTTCGCGAAAAGAGAAGATTGCGCTGTGCGACGCACGACGCGGGAGCAACACGCGCGAACGCGCTCGACTGGAGAAACCGCTATGAGAGGTCGACGACGAAGGTTGCAACGACTGCGTAAGAAATGGACGCTGATTTTCGAAGGACTCGGCGCCGAGATCACCGAATCGGGAGAACTTGAGGGGTACGTCCAGTATGCTCTTGTTCGACGAACGCAAGTAACCTACCGCGTGTGGGGTCGTCCCCGCGGCTCGTGGGACAAGGCAGGTCGGTTACGAAAGGACTTGGAGTCATGAGTAAGCAGTGGACCACATTTTTCATTTGGTTCGTTGGGTTTTGCACAGGTATGGGAATGAACCTGTTCTCCAAACATCCCCTCTTAGCAGCAGGTGCAGGAGTCATCAGCATGACTGCGTCTGCATTGATCCGAGAATCTGAGCGTACATCATGAACTGGCTTCTCGATCACTGGCTATGGTTCGCGATCCCCCTCTCGATCCTCTCGACCCTCTACACCATCGGGTCCGTCTGGTGGACCCTTCACGCCGAACGTCGCTTCCGATGGCTCAAGCAAGAGCTCCTCATCCAAAAACTCGCGTACGCGAGGCTCCACAACACCGTGGAGAACGTGCAAGGGTACCTCGAGAAGGATGAGACGCTTCGGCGGGTCGTGATCCCGCTGGTGAAGAGGTCGTGATGCGTTGCCCGAAGCTCAGCAAGACACAGCAAACGACGCTGATGATGGCCCTCATCAAAACGCGGAAGCTGATGCGGAAACGTGCCCTCCCACTGGATCTATACCTCTACGCCATCAAGCGAGAGATCAACACCGTTCAAGTTCTTGCCCGTCTCGATCTCGTCTGCATCCAGCTTGGTCCGTGGAACCGGATCTGTACGCACTACAACCTGACCGATGCCGGTTGGATTCTCGCGCAAGCCCTTCTCGATGCCAAAACTCAACGCATCGCTCGAAGCGTCATCCGATGAAATCATCCGTCACCGTCAGTCCGATCACCGATGAAATCCTCTCGATCATGATCTCCGACATCGACGCGCCCGACGGGTGGAACGCCCGCTCGGGCGCATGGCACGAGGATGCGGCAGACCCCACGAGCGAAGACGGGGGCTTCGAAGGGCTCAAGCGTTCGATGTTTCTGGCAGGGCGCAACGATGAACCTGTGCTCTTGCGCCCTTGGGAAATCGCGCCCGTACCCAAACAACTGTTCAAGTACATCCTCGTGGACGGGTACCGCCGTCTCCGCGCCGCGAAAGAGCTTGGCTGGACCACCATCCGCGCTGTGGTCGAAGAGATGACCGAATTCGAAGCACGACGCCGCAACCTCGCAGCGCAGGCAGGGCGCATCCGACACAAGACGGCCGATCTTGCGTGGGGTCTTGCCGAGCTGAAACGCCTCGGGGGTTCCAGGCTCACCGATGA